>Ga0255338_1001606_pt1 | contig 40756 bp, 55 predicted proteins | sample MeOH1_35cm_T4_19_FD_203715 | JGI IMG/M metagenome (GOLD analysis project Ga0255338, IMG submission 203715) | Sandy soil microbial communities from University of British Columbia, Vancouver, Canada - MeOH1_35cm_T4_195 | ecosystem: Engineered > Artificial ecosystem > Sand microcosm > Unclassified ... | reverse complement strand
ACCTCCCCTTTTGAGGCAAAGAATAAAGACGATATCGACGTCGTTGTTTGGAAGGTCGACCCCACCAAAGACATTAGAAGTAATGGGGAAACTGCGAACTTTAGATACCACAGAGAGCTACGCGATCAAATCAGAAAGATGGTTTCTTAATAACGTGGCCACGGCGTCCAGTGGCATTTTATGAATAAAGGATAAAATTTATAAATGACCGAGGAGACAATACAACCGGATTCCCTACCCGTTAGTGAGGGCCTTACAGATGAGCAAGTTGATAAGTTCTTTGCTGAAGGTGGTAAGGAAGATATAGAAACGCCAGAGCCAGAACCTATCGAAGAGAAGGCGGAACCCCAAGAATCTAATCAAGAGGCTGCCCAAGACAATGCCCAAGCCTTAGAGGAAGAAAAGCACGCACGCAATTACCAAGCCGCCATGAAGGAAGAGCGGGCAAGGCGTCAAGAGATACAGCGTCTTTATGAAGAGCAAAACCAGCGCATTGCTCAAATGGAAAACGCGTTTCAAAAGATAGTTCAAAAACAACAGCAAGAGGCTGTGCCTCCTCTTCCCTCGTATGAAGAGGATCCTCTAGGGCACCTGGCAGAAAAACAAAGGCAAGCTGAAGAATATCTTATCCAGCAAAATGAGTATTTAAGGCAAAGGGAGAATATAGAACGCCAAACCCAGGCGCAAGCTCAATTCATTTCAGCTTACCAAGGTGCCGCCCAAGAGTATGCTAAGACTACTCCCGACTTCGCAGAGGCTTATAGATTCATGGAGCAATCCCGTATTAAAGAGCATATGGCGGCAGGTTTTACAGAACGTGAAGCCGCCGCACGTTTACAAGAGGAAGAAGCCTTTATTGTGAACAAAGCTTTTAGAGAGGGGGTAAACCCCGCCGAGCGCATCTATGCCTTGGCAAAAGCAAGAGGGTACTCTAATAGACCTCCTGAGCCGTCACTTGCTGAAAAACAATTAGAGCAAATTGACAAAGGTCTTAGAAACAGCCGCTCCCTCAGCAGTACGCCAGGGAAAGCTCAAACCTCTCAAGGCCTAACCTTAGAGAAGCTTTCTATGATGGATAATGATGAGTTCGATAAAAATTGGGATAAGTTTATAAAGTCTTCTTCTTTTTAACCTAATTACTAAAATTATGGAAAAATTAGTTGTTTCATGATTGGATAGGATAAGGTATGATTATTCGTTAGATATTAAATGGTTCTTTCCTTAGTTACGTTTAATATCTAACGCCCTCGTTTGACAGGCGTCATCTGTCAGGTTCTCAAGATTCCGTTGTTGCCCACGTTAAAGGCAAAAGATTCGCTCAGTGTCCGGCGTTACGGAGACAAAGCAAATTTTTTAACTTTAATGAGGTATATATAAAATGGCTACAACATCTTATGGCGTTAACCACGCCCTAGCCGTCAAACTCTGGTCAAGAAAGCTGTTTCATGAAGCCTTGAAACAATGCTGGATGTCTAAGTTTATCGGCTCTGATTCAAGTTCTCTCATTCAAAAAATGGAAGACACGTCCAAAGGCCCAGGTGACCGGATTACGATCGGGCTTCGTATGCAATTATCTGGAGCGGGTATAGAGGCCGACGGAACCTTAGAGGGTAACGAAGAAGCTCTATCTACTTATAGCGATAACTTGCTTATAAACCAACTGCGCCACGCCGTGCGCTCCGATGGAAAAATGAGCGAGCAGCGTATACCGTTCAGCATCCGTGAGGAAGCTAGGATGGGTCTTCAGGATTGGTGGTCAGACCGTATTGACACAGCCTTGATTAACCAGCTCACCGGAAACACAGGTCAATCGGACACCCGCTATACGGGGCATAACGCCACGATTGCCCCCTCAAGCAATAACATCGTTTATGGGGATGGGCGTGCTACGGAAGCTCTCGTTGCCTCTGCCTCTGCCTCTGCAATCATGAACCTAAAATATATTGATTATGCTGTGGCTCTGGCAAAAACCAACTCCCCTGCAATCCGGCCTATCAAGGTCAATGGTGAGGACAAGTATGTAATGTTCTTACATCCTTTCGCTGTCACCGACTTGAGAACCAGCACCACAACGGGTCAGTGGCTGGATATCCAGAAAGCCGCGATGCAAGGTGGGCAGATTTCAAAGAACCCAATCTATACGGGTGCTTTGGGTGAATATAACGGGGTGGTGCTTCACGAATCTTCCCGCATTCCTCGAACAACAAACTCAGCAAGCTACTCATCTACCAACCTAGAAGGCGTTTACCGAAATGTTTTCTGTGGAGCACAGGCGGCCACCCTCGCTTTTGGTCAGAACAATTCTGAAAACAAGATGAGTTGGGTTGAAGAACTGTTCGATTACGGGAACCAGCTTGGAGTTAGTGCGGGGATGATCTGGGGTGCGAAGAAGACAGTCTTTAACTCGACTGACTTTGGAACCATAACCGTGCCCGTCTACTCAATCAAGCGCGCATAGGGAGGTATTAAACTATGGCTCAAACCTTTACATCTACTGCTTACTCCGCAGTTCCTAAGAAGCTCTCCTCTGGCATGAATGTGGTCTCTTTTGACTACACGACCCCCGCCGGAACTTCCCTATCAGCTTCGGCAAACTCTGCCGTGTTGTTAGGCCCAAGAATTCCGACAGGGGCCGTTATTCATCAGATCGTTGAAAGGCACTCTAGTGGGGCGGCAACGTGTCCAATTGATATCGGATATGACGATACGCTTTCTGTATTGGCTTCCCAATGGACACAGGCAAGTACCGCAATCCCAACAGGCTTGCAGGTGCCTCATAAGATCAGCATCACAAGCTCGACTGACCAGGGAACGGCAACTTTGAAGTTCGGTATCACTCCAGGGACCGACACAGCAGTTGTGCGGTTTCAATGCTCTGTTTTCTATACCTACGATCAACAGAGCTAAATGACCAAAGACTAAGCCCCTCTCAAAAGGGGGGGCTTTTTCTAAAATAAAAGGGACTTATGAAACATTACAAAGAGAACTACGCTAGAATAGACGACCTCTATAGGCAGTCTCACGACCTTATTGTTAAAGGCGAAAATCTAAATTACGCCGAAGAAATCCTAAATACCCTTATGCTAAATGACCGCAGCTCAGCGCTACTTCTGTTTCAGCTTGGCAATGTAAATATGAAAAAACAGTATTATCCGGCTGCTGAAGTCTTCTTTTCAAAATGCCTGGATTTAAAGCCGGACTTCGCGGAAGCCCTTATGAACTTAGGCTATATCTATAAAGAAATGCAGATGGTCGATAAGGCCAGAGAAACTTTTAAACGCGCTCTGGACTTAATTGAAGACCCTGCTCTTAACAAGACAAATGAGGAAAAATATACCTACTGGCATAACTACGCCTCTACCTTTACAGCCAATGGAACCCCTAGCCAAGCCTTAGAGGTTATCAACAAGGCAATCCCTCTTATAGCTGATAGCTCAGAAAAAAATAAAGATGCCTATTGGAACCGTGCGCTTGCCTATCTTGAGATGGGCGATTATGAGCGCGGCTTTCAGGATTTTGAAAAGGGTGCCAGGGTTGAAGAAACAAAAAACCGAAACTATACACATGAGATCACCCCCTTTTGGGATGGAACGCCAGGTAAGACCGTGGTGGTCTATGGTGAGCAAGGACTTGGCGATGAGTTGATGTTTGCAAGCATCCTCCCTGATATCATGAAGGATTGCACTGTTATTCTAGACATGCACCCCCGCTTAGTGGATATGTTCCGCTACACCTACCCCCATATCCCTGTCTTTGGAACCCGTAAGATTCCCCGCCTTCAATGGGCAAAGTTTTATAACGTAGACGCTAAAGTATCCATAGGTACATTGGGCAAATTCTATCGCAAGAAGAAAGAAGATTTCCCAGGCACGCCCTACCTTAAGTGCCGCCCTGAGTTAATTGAGAAGTATAAAGTTAAGCTCGCGTCCTTAAGCGATAAACCAAAGATTGGCATCAGTTGGAAGGGTGGCACCTCTAAAACCAACCAAAATGACCGAAAAATAAAGTTGAAGCAGTTCTTACCCTTACTTGAACTAGATGATCAAGTGGATTTTATATCCCTTCAATATCACGAAGATTCACCCATTCATTTGGAAAACCTGAAGGCAAATTTCGGGAAGACAATCCACCACTGGCAAGATGTGATGGATGATTACGATGAGACCGCAGGCCTTGTTTCTAACCTTGATTATATCATTTCCGCCCCTCAAAGCGTTGTTCATCTAGCCGGAGCGTTAGGCGTTCCCACCCTTCAATTATGCCCCAAGAAAGCTATGTGGCAGATGGGGCCTTATGGGGAAAATATGCCTTGGTATTCATGTGTTGAAAATGTCTGGCAAGACGATTCGTGTACCTGGGAACCCGTCATCTTAAAAGCAAAGGAAAAGCTATGCAGCTTATTACAGAAGAATACTTAAAATTAAACTCCCAGCTTCATGAGCAAAACCCAAACTATGGAACTCAAGGGGTAAAATACCTTGATGATATAATCAATTTAGCCAAAATGCTTCAAACGCAAGACATCCTCGATTATGGATGCGGTAAGTCTACCCTTGCCTTAAATCTTCCCTTCGCCATTAAGCAGTATGATCCGGCCATTCCTAAATATGCAGCCCCCCCCAAGGAGGCCGATATTGTGGTGTGTACGGATGTGGTCGAGCACATAGAGCCTTGGTGTCTAGATGATGTCTTAGACCATATGCAGGCTCTTACAAGACGAGCCTGCTTTATATCGGGTTGTATGGTGCCCGCCAAAAAAACCCTGCCCGATGGACGCAACGCCCACCTTATTCAAAAGCCTGCAAGGTGGTGGATGGATAAGCTTTGGGATCGTTTTGAGGTCTTAAGCTTTAGTCAAGTTGGCACAAATTTTAACGCAGTTTTATTGAAACGCAACGCCTCCTAGCCAAGGCCGCGTCATAAGTGAATGGCTAAAACCAAGAGAAAGGAAACTGATTATGGCAACGAAAGGATCAAAAAAGGGAGTCAAAATCACCAGGTCTACCAGCTCTCCCACAGCTTACGGGGGCAAGATGGTCAGCATGAGTGGTCCAACTTCCACCAAGAGCGCAGACAACACCACAAAGCGCACATCAGGTCTTTCTAAGAGGTAGATTTATGGAACCCTTACGCATATTCATTGGCTATGATCACCGCCAGCCTGTGGCCTACACAGCCCTCGCGCAATCGATCTTTAGTCAATCTTCAAGACCCGTTGCGATCACGCCGCTCGTTATTAACCAACTGCCCCTTAAAAGAACTGGCCTTACCCCTTTTACCTTCTCAAGATTCCTGGTTCCCTGGCTGTGCGATTATAAAGGGTGGGCACTCTTTCTTGACATAGATATGATTTTGAATCATAATATAAGTGATTTATTTAGTCAGGTTGACGACCGTTACACCGTCATGGTGGTAAAAAACGAAAAGCGTTTTGAATGGGCGTCGGTCATGCTGATGAATTGCGATAAATGTACTATATTAACTCCTGACTACGTTGAAACGGCTGACGATTTACACCGTATATCATGGTGTAAAGAAGAAGAGATCGGGGCTTTACCTTCTGAATGGAATCATTTGGTAGGTTACGATAAGCCCCGGTCTGACGCCAAACTTATCCATTACACCCAAGGTGTCCCCGCTTTTCCTGAAACCCGTACATGTGAGCACGCCGATATGTGGCGCGGCGCGTTAGGTGCTGCCATCTCAGCCACAAACTGGGCCGAGCTTATGGGTAAATCCGTTCATACCGCCATGATTCAGCCTGAAAAGGGGGATGCTATTCCTGTGCCTCGTTACTTCCTTGACGATACAGGAGAGGCCATAAAGCCAGAATTTATAGACACCTTGAAAGACGTGATGGGGCGGCACAGTGCAAGAGAACACGTACAATAGACGCCGCGTTAAAGCTAGAGAAAGTGCCGAGAATAACAGGAAGATTGAAGAGACAGGCAAGAGCATAGAGGCCGTTCTTAAAGCGGAGATAGAGACACGGGAATGCCTCTATTGCCACCAGCTCTTTAAGACCAAGGGAATTAACGTGCACCAGAGGTTTTGCAAATCTAGGGGGTAAGTATGTCTACCTTTGTTCAGATGCGTACCGTTATCGCAGATGATTTAGATAGGTCTGATCTAACGACCCAAATCAATCGCGCCATTAATAGGGCCATCCTGCATTATGAGAAAGAACCCTTCTGGTTTAAAGAAACGGTCACGACTTTTGCAACCGTGGACGGGACGAAGAAGTACGGCACCGCTCAAGGCATCCCTTCAGATATTGCCGAGATTGATTACCTTGAAATTGCCATTACAAGCAATGATGAACGAAAGATTACCCGCCGTTCTTATGCTTATCTTGAAAATATAGACGCGAGTCATTTTGAAGGACAGCCCACAGATTGGGCCTGGTATGATGATGCGATCTATCTCTACCCTATCCCAGATGGTGTTTACACCATTAACATTTCTTATAAAAAGACCTATACCACCCTTTCAGCAGATGCGGATACAAACGATTGGACGACAGAGGCCGAAGACCTTATTGAGGCCCGTGCTTTGTGGACCCTTTATGCAAGGACCCTAAAGAATGACGAGGAGGCCAATAAGTATAAGGGTATTGAGCTAGAGGCTTTGGAGGCTTTGCGCTCTAAATCTGAGCTACTCCAGTCTAAAGACTCCGTTATTAATCCGACGGCGTTTTAAATGGCTTTTATTCCTTTAGGCGAATATACGCCGGACCTACCGGATTACATGAACACAGGGGCAACCGTGGCGAAGAATGTCCTTCCCTCGGGCACCAGCTATCAGCCTTTTTTAGGCCCGTCCGTCTACACCTCAAATGGCCTAACGGCTGCGTGCAAAGGAGCGGTAAGAGGCCGTGATCCAAGTAACGTTTCTTATAATTTTGCAGGCGATACCACCAAACTCTACCGCCTTTCTTCAGCCGCTTGGTCTGACGTTTCTAAGGTGGGGGGATATACAACTTCTTCAGATGATGTTTGGGAATTTACCCAATGGGGTAATCAGATTTTAGCCACGAACTACACCGACACCATCCAGACCTATACCATGGGCACCAGCTCGGCTTTTGCTGATTTAAGCGGCACACCCCCCAAAGCCCGTCATATAGGGGTGGTAAGAGACTTTGTTGTTGTGGCTAACACAAACGATTCTGATGGTGCCCTTCCCTATAGGGTTAGATGGTGCGCCATTGGAGACCCCACAAACTGGACCGTCTCTAGCGTCACGCAAGCTGACTATCAGAACCTGGATGGGCCTGGGGGATGGTGTCAAAAAGTTATTGGGGGGGAATACGGGGTTATTTTCCAAGAACGCGCTATCTGGCGCATGACCTATGTGGGGTCACCTGCTATTTTTCAGTTTGACCAAGTTGAGTCTGGTAGAGGCACCCCCGCCCCTGGCTCTGTGGTGAAGGTCGGGAATTTCATCGCCTACCTTGGAATTGAAGGATTCTATATATTCGACGGTCAGCAATCTATATCCATTGGCGCAAACCGCATAGACAAGACGTTCTATGATGACCTTGATCAAAACTACTTATTTAATATCTCCTCTGCTGTCGACCCTGCTCAGCAAATTATCTACTGGGCTTACCCAGGCGTGGGAAACTCAAGCGGTCGGCCCAACAAAATCCTCATGTATAACTATTCTCCCAGCGCAACTAAACGCTGGTCTTATGCTGAGACAGAAACAGAATTTATTTATCTCTCAGCAGGGGAAGGATATACCCTCGATTCCCTAGATACCTACAGTACCGACCTTGATTCTTTGCCCTTTTCTCTGGATTCAAGGGTATGGACGGGAAACACAAGCAACCTATCTGGGTTTAACTCTTCCCACAAGCTTGTCAATTACACAGGCACCGCCTTGGATGCAATCATTGAGACGGGTGAAGCAACCCTTCATGAAAACAACCGGACCCAAGTAATGAAGGTGCGACCCGTTATTGACGGGTCCGGTACGGTCACCGTTCAAATGGGAACCCGCGATACCCTGGCTGATTCTGTCACCTGGGATTCAGCCGTTTCTTTAACGACCGCAGGAGATGCGCCCGTTAGAACAAACGCCAGGTTTCACCGCGCCCGTATTAACATTTCTGGGGGTTTTAATGATGCCCAGGGAATTGAGGTCGTGGACTTTAAGAAAGCGGGGGTCCGCTAATGGCAGGACTACTTAACCAGGATTTTATACAAATGCAACCGCCGCAGCCGTCAATGCCCGTGCCCCAGCTACCACCTTCTTTAATGGCCAGGTTCTTCAATGATGTTAATAAAGGAATAGCTTACCTGCCTGACGCTGCCTTGAATTCAATGTCAGGTGGTGGGTATCTCCTTCCTAAAGACCCAATAGAAAAAGGGATGCGCGCCATTGGCTCGATTAAGGATTACCCACAAGCTGAAACCGTACCAGAAAGATTAACGGAAAGTTTTGGCAATGCATTCGGAGGGATGACTACACCGATGCCTTTTGCGGGGGCGATCAATCAAGGCATTAAAGACGGGATGAGATACGGTAATAAAGTCTGGAATAAAATGTTTCCGCAAGAGGTTCCAGCTTGGAAAGACCAGTTCACAAGAGGCCCCTTTTATCATGGTTCTAAGGAACCTATTGAAAAGTTAGACTCCATGAGGATGGAGCATAATAATAATTATGGGCCAGGTTTCTACACCACAGAGGATTTGTATTATGCCAAAAGATTTTCACGTAACCGCACGATAGACGAGGACGGGAATGTTTATCAAATTAATTTTGATAAGCCGCATAAGTTATATGATTTAGATGGCGATATGACTGATGATTTCTTAGACACCGTAAGGCAAGAAACGAGGAAGCTGCAAGAAGAATACATCGAGAATGAAACGAGGAAGTTACTAGAATACAAAGCATCAAAAGACCCTGAGATTGCCGCTTATGCAACTGATGATCGCTTTGAAGATGTGAAGAATAGTTATCATGCCAATAGGACGAATCGCCTTGATGAAATAATTAATACTTATAAAAGTGAAAACAGGTCGCTCACCCCGAAAGAATTATATAACTCCCTTGGAAACGAGGAAAAGGCACGGGTAAATCATGCCCTTCTTGCAAAAGGGTATGATGGGATGACGGTTGAAGCTTATCAAGGCCCCAAGGGTAGCAATCATACTATTTTCTTTCACCCAGACAGTGGAATCACTTTAAAAGACATAAAGGGGGGAAAATAATGGCTTTCTTAGGCGTTCCCCCTATTCTCACGAATATCCCTGAGTGGTGTCGAGTCATGGCGCGAACCATCAACGGGGTTATGCAGGGAAAAACCAACAATACAGGTACCGTAACTCTAACCGCCAGTTCAGCCACCACCACGGTTACGGAGGCGTCTAACCGTATTGGCGAAGAGACCGTTATTTTATTTATGCCCACCACAGCCAATGCCGCAACGGAATTTGGGGCGGGCAGTATGTACGTTTCTTCAAGGAGCGTGGCGAACAATACATTCACCATAACCCATGCCAATAACGCTCAAGTTGACCGTACCTTTTACTATGTGTTGGTGGGCTAGATGACTCTATCCACCCCAAAAATCCAAGGAATTCTAAATGACCGCATCGAAGAGGTGTGGGATCAGGTGACCCCGCTCATCTCTAACGCTCTTAGATATTCTTACCAAGAGTACGACTTAGAAGATATCAAACAAGGTCTTTTGGATAGAGACATGCAACTTTGGGTTGCATTCAGAGAGGACATGATTACAACCTGCATGATTACGAGGATCCTCAAGTTTCCCAAAGCAAAACACCTCGTGATCTTAATCTATTCAGGCGAGGACGTGAAAAGGATGCTTCCCTTTAAAGAAAAACTTTATGAGTGGGCCAAGGGTCAAGGCTGCACAAGCGTTCAGCTTTACGGAAGACCTGGGTGGGAAAGGGTTTTAGCCAAGGAAGGGTATGAGAAAATCTATACAGTGTTGAGGGCTAAATTATGACGAAAATCTACACTCAAGTCGAATGGGCGTTTAATAAAGAAACGGGCCTTTATGAGAAGATTTATGAAGAGTCTTATGAATATGAAGGGCCTTTAGCTTTATGCGGCGGTGGGGGCGAACCCAGCGGCGGCGGTGGTGGTTCACAAACCACAGTTCAAAAAGCTGACCCTTGGTCTGGTCAACAGCCTTATTTAACCAAGGGGTTTGAACAAGCTGAGCAACGCTTTTTAAATACGAACCCCACTTACTTCGAAGGCAGCACCGTCGTTCCTTATTCAGACGAGACTAATCTTGCTATGGACATGACCAAGCAACGGGCTTTATCGGGGTCACCTATAACAAATTCGTCAGTCGATGAACTCACTAGAACCTTAAACGGTGATTATCTTTATGGCGGAGATGGTTTTAATAGAGCTGTAGAGGCAGCCACTAACCGCGCTTTGCCTGGGATAGATAGCCAATTTGAATTATCTGGACGCTATGGCTCTGGTCTTGCTCAAGAGGCCAGGGCAAGAGCTGTAGGGGACGCTTTCGCTGATCAGTACGGTCAAGAACGAACGAACCAATTAAGGGCCATGATGTTCGCGCCTCAAGTGGCTGAGATGGATTACAACGACATCGGTAAGCTGGCCGCCGTGGGTGCTCAAAAAGAAGCCCTTCAGCAAGAAACTTTAGCTGACCAGGTTGCAAGACACGACTTTGATCAGAGCGTTAAACAACGCCAACTTCAAGAGTACATGAATCTTGTTCAAGGGAACTATGGAAGTACAACGACACAAACAAGCCCTGCCCCTCAAACTTATTCAAATAGAGGGTCTGGCATGTTGGGGGGGGCCTTAATGGGTATGAAAGGGGCTTCTATGTTTGGAACGGCCGCCAGCCCTATAGGGCCTGTAGGTCTTGGGATGGGCGGATTATTAGGCGGATTATTAGGAGGAGTTTTTTAAATGCCATTACTTGATACGAATCTTATCACGGGCAATCAAATGATGCCCCAAGGTCCTGGGTCACCGCAGGTGCCGAACTTGCCCCCTTCACTGGCTCAACAGATTGCGCAAAGAGCGCAGATGAGACGGGGTATGCAAGGTAATCCTTTAATGATGGCGACCATGGGAGCGGGTCAACAAGGTGGGTTGCCTGAGCAATTCCCTGCTTTCCAACCCAGCCCTATGCCAAAGCCAAGTGAGGCGTATGGTCAAATGAATGCGCCGCCTGATTCTATGAGAATGAATGCGCTGTCTCAGTCAGCAAACCCAGGTATAGGAAACGTCGGATTACCTGGTCAATTGCCTCAAATGGGTGGGCCTCAGATTCCCGATAAGATGGAAGGGCTAGGATTGGGTGCAACCGCTCCCCAAACCTTTAATCCCCCTCGTCCCCCTATGATGGGTCCTATGGCAGGTGCTCAGATGGGTCCAATGGGAACCCCTGGCGGGCCTCCTGGTATGGGTGCGCCTGGGGGCGGCTCGCCTGATATGGGGGACCTGAGAAGCCAACTCTTTAAGCAGTACCTTAATCTATATCCAGAAGGGGTAATCTAATGGCTGAAGAACTCGCAAAAACTCCATCTTTTACAGACTGGTTAAATAGCCCCGAGGCTATGGCTCTTGCGGGTTCTTTACTGCGCTCAAGTGGTCCTTCTCCCCATCCTACCTCTCTTGGTCAAGCTATTGGGGTGGGCATTGGGGATATGATGAATGCTCAATACCAATTCGGGAACCAAAACTTAGAGAAGAACAAATTCGCCTATCAACAGGAAAGAGATGCGAAGGAGTTTGCTCTAAGACAACAAGACTCTCAAGCCAGAGTGGAGGACCGTAAGGCATTAGCTAAGTTTCGGGAAGAGCAAGCTAATCAGTGGCGGGCAAGACTAGAGAGGCAACAACGCGCTGACGATGCGTTTGCTAATGCTTTGTCTCCTCAGATGCCAAGTCCACAGGGGTCAAGCGGTGTGCCGCCTGTGGCCCCTACTCCTTTTCCTGCGGCTGATAGGGGGGCTGCTCCCCCTTCTGCAACGTTACTCAATCCAAGTGACCTGGGAAACCCTTCCCCAGGTGGGCAGGCGGCTTCCCAGCCGCCTACTCCTCCTCAACAGGGTGCGCCCGCTCCTGGTCTCTTAAACACAGTAGACCCAAGGAAAGCCGCTATCGCGAAGGCTTACTACTACAGTGGGAAACCAGGGGAAGCCTACAAAACTCTCTTTAGTGAAGAGCAAAAAAGCTGGGGCCGTCCGTTTGCCACCAAAGATGCCAATGGCAACAGTATCATGGCAACGATTGATAGCAAAACAGGACAGGTTAAAGTTTTAGAAGGCATCAAACCTCCTGAAGCAAGCGGGTTGTTTGTGCAAACTCCTGATGGTCTGATCATAAGCCAAGGCAAACCTAGCGAAGTTCAACAAATCATGTCTAAGCCCTCTCAAAAGACTGTGGGGGATTTGCAAGAGAGCATTGGCAAATCCTTAGAGACCATGGGGGATTTAGATCAAGTTGCCTCTAAATATGCTGACAATTATTTAACCTATGGAGGCAAAACTAAAAGATGGACCTCTAGGGAAGCGGAAAAACTTGGTCTAGGCGGACTCGTAAACAAGGAGTTTTTAGGAGAGGCCACAAAGTTCAAGACTACTGTTGATCAGTTCTTTAACCAGTACAGAAAAGATATCACGGGAGCGGCCGCCTCTGTTCAAGAGTTGGATAGATTAAAAGAGTCTATTTTTAACTCGGATATGAGTCCAACAGAGTTCAAGGCTTCTTTTGGCGCATTTAGAGAAAAACTAGGAAGAGGATTAGCCCTTAAACAGCAGCTCTTAAGGGAGGGTATCCCCGCCGGATCGAAGAGGTTCACCGAGGAACTGGACAATAGGTATTTTCAAGGACCCTCTACAGAAAGCAAACCACAAGAAAAGGCTATCGGTCCTGCGGCTCCTGCCTCTTCTCCAAAAGCAGAGATGCCGCCTCCTCTTCAACCTACACCCTCTCAAGTTCAATCGGTTCCTGCTGCTGAGCTTAAGAAAGAGCCTGAGCAGCGTGCGCCTTCCCCTCTTCTTCAAGAGGCTCCTCAAGTTCAGCCTGTGGCTCCTGAACCATCTTTAGCAAATAAGGTGGTGTCTGGAGTCGGTCGAGGCTTGAAGGATTTTGGGCAAGGCATTAAGCAAACCGCTTTAGAGGCGGGTGAGATGGTAGGTCTTTCTAACCCAGGCCGAGCCAAAGAATACACTCAGGAAGTCGAAAAAGAACGCAAGGCCTTTGCGGACTCTCCTGTAGGCCAGAGCTATATAACCAAAGCTGGGCAGTTTGCAGGCAACGTAGCCCCCTGGGTCGCCTCAAGCTTTGCGGCTGCGCCTTTGGCCGGAGCTGCGGGGGTTGCCCGTGGCGCACAGGCTTTAAAGGGAGCCTATCCCTTACTTGCGAGAGCTTTGGGAATGGGGGCTACGGGTGCCGCCGCAGGAGGTACCTCCTTCATTCCTGAAGGGCAATCAAGAGCGACAAACGCAGCTATGGGCGGCACATTTGGGGCCGCGTTTCCTATGGCGACTTCTGTGGCCTCCAAAGCGGGAAAAGGCTTACTCAGTTTCCTTGAGCCAAAGATTGGCGAGACAGCTTCTAAAGGTGTTATAGGGGGAGGCTTGGGGGCTGGCGCAGGTTACGGGTTAGATAAATATAAGGAAGCATCTGGAGCGGATAGCGATTATACCGCAGGTCTTGGGCTACTGGGAGCCGCTTCACCTCTCCTTGCAAGAGGAGCGGGGGCCACTGCTGGTAAGCTCTACAATGCCTTTAAGGGTGTACCGTCTACCCCTGAGCAAAAGGCTGTAATTGAGCTGGGTAAACAATTTGATGTGCCTGTGTTTGCAGCCGATATAACACCAAAAGGTGGGTTTGTTGATAAATTGACGAAGTACGCAGAGGATGTGCCATTTGCCGGTGTCACGAAAGCGCGTAATGCCCAGATGGATGCGGCTCAATCGGCAGCCGAAGGCCTTACCGATAAACTAAAAGATCAAATGCTCTCTACTAATTTTGGAGGAAAAGCAGGCTTAAGAAGACTTGAACAAGTCGCTCAAGGAAACTCAATTAGAGCATCAAAAGCCAGAGAAATCCTAAACGACATTAAGAACGCAGGGGATGACTGGAACGCTATTATGAAAGTAAGCGGCAACTTTAATCTATTTAGGTCTAAGCTAATTGGTGATAAGAAATTTGATAAAGTTTCCCACCTGGCTGATCAGTACGGTCCCGTAGATAAGAAAAATGCCATTGAAGCCGTGACGGAGGCGATCAAGGAAAATGCTGAAAGCTTCCTTCCTGACAAAGGTCTTGCTAAGCAGCTTGAAGACATTATGGAGTCCTTGCAATCAAAAGAACTCAATTACTCTCAAATGAGGGAAGCGCGTTCGTCCCTATCCCGCATTATCGATGACTATTACAAGGGCGCAAATGCCGCCGTAGGGTCAAAAGGCGTTGGGATTATCCAAAAGGTGAAGGGCGCATTTGAAAAGGATATGAATCAGTTTGCGCAAGAGCATGGCCCTGAACTAAGGACCGCTTGGAAAAACGCCGACCATTTCTATCAAAAAAAGGTCGTTCCTTTCAAGACGGTTGAGCTAGCAAAAGCCATGACCACCGCGCCCGTTGATGAAATTTATTCTAAGTTTATCAAGGTGGGAGGAGCTGAGGGAGACAAAGGCACAGGACGCGCAAAACAATTCTATGATGCCTTGGATGATAAAGGAAGGTCCGCCGTCCGTTATGGAATGATAAAGCACGCCTTAGAAAAAGGGATAAATCCAGGTGAAAAGGGCTTTAGTCCCGCTCAGTTTGCAAGCGAGATAGAGAAATATGGAGCGGCAAAAGGGGTATTCTTCAAGGGTGCTGCCAAGTTAGAAGTTAACGGGTTTACAAACCTGATGCGCCACATCGAAAGAGCTGCCCAGATGAATAAACCTGATACGGGTATTAGACTCAGCCCCAATGCTGTAGGAGCCTCTTATGTAGGGGGAGTCTATCTTTCAGGGGCTGGCATTCCAGGTGCTGTAGCGGCTTATCTGGCGGGTACATATGGATTGAAGAAGCTCCTTACAACGGAAGCGGGACGCAATCTTATGATCTCTTCCTCCCGCCTAAATCCTGGCTCTCCTCAGATGGAAAGTATAACAACGCGCCTATTAAAGCTTCTGGAGAGTGACCCAGCGCAAAGGGGTATTGTGGCAGGGGCGGCAATCCCTCCTTCACCAAACGATAAGAAGAAGGGGTAAGGACCATGCTTCTTTATTCTAATCCTTTTTCTCAATCTCAAGGTGGGATCCTCAGCAGACGACCCCAAGGGCCTAACCCTTACCAAGAGCATCAAAAGCAGGTTGCAAACGCTATGCTTGCTCAGCAAAAACAAGAAGAATATCAAAGAGCGGTGCAGGCTCAAGGGGCGTCTTCTCAAAATGCGGGTTATATGGAGCAGATTGCTTCCTTATTCGCGAAGGGGATGAACCCGACTAAAGAGGAGACCGCCCCCGCAGATCAATCTAACCTGCCTGCTCTAGAGCCGATGCCCGCTCAAGACATGCAAGGTCCCGTTTCAGGGCCTACGGTCATGAACAATTACGGTATTGATGAGGTGGGAAAGATTAAGCCTGCTAATTCCTCAGAGCTTCTATCTCAGGCTACTTTAGCGGCTAAGAATGTCTATCCTGACAATCCCTTAATGCAAAAGGTTGCCCTTTCTCAAGCAATCCTTGAATCGGGACTTATGGGGTCTCCTTCTCAACTCGCCACAAAGCATAACAACCTTTTTGGTATTAAGGCGTCTCGAAGTTTCCCAGGAACGGGGGGAACGGTCGGAATGCAAACCCTGGAGTACGTAGGGGGGCAGCCTTCCCGAATGACCCAAGACTTCGCCACAAACCAGACCCTAGAGGATTCATTTAGACAACACCAAAACCTTCTTTCAGGCTCAAGCCGATACGATCCCGTTATGAAGGCTGCAAACCCTGAAGAAGCTTTTGCGGCTTTACAAAAGGCTGGTTATGCAACGGATCCGAACTATGCAAAAAAACTCGGTTCTATCTATGGGCAATACGTCGCCCCTTTATACACGTAAGGAGATAATATAATGCCTGGAGTTCCTGGGATTCAAAGCTATTCAAACGTTGCGGCAAGTAACATCTCTCTTTTTCCTGAAGGGATGGCCCCCAGTGCGGTCAATGACGGAATGCGCCAAGTCCAGGCCGATATAAGGGCCTGGTATACGGATGCAGAGTGGGTTAACTGGGGGGATACGCCTTCAAGAGCATCCAATACAACCTTCAAAATAGCGGCCGACGTAACGAGCCGCTACACGGCTCACCGCCGCCTTAAATGCTATGATGCCACCACACTCTATGCAACGGTGACCGCCTCCAGTTATTCGGCCCCCGATACAACCGTGACGGTGGTGACCGACTCAGGGTCATTGAGTTCAAGTTTATCCTCTGTGGCCCTTGCTGCTTTAACCCCAACAAGCGTTTCCGTGCCCTCCACCATTGGAAGGAAGGGTGCAGACATTGCATCGGCCACCACGACAGACATCGGGGCGGCGACGGGGGATTTCGTGGATGTCACAGGGACCACCACCATCACGGGATTGGGTACTATCGGTTCAGGAATTGTGCGCACGGTGCGGTTTACAGGGGCCTTAACCCTCACCCACAATGCAACCAGCCTTATCTTGCCAGGGGCGGCCAATATAACAACGGCCAATGGCGACACGGCTGTCTTCAGGTCTTTAGGGTCTGGCAATTGGGTTTGTATCAACTATACGAAGGCGGATGGGACGCCTGTGGTTTCTAGTAGTGCCCCAGCCGATGCCCAATATTTGACGCTAGCGACAAACGGTACCCTAACAGTCGAGCGGGTCTTAACTGCCGGATCAGGGCTTACAGGTACGGACGCAGGTGCGGGAAGTACTTATACTCTAGCCCTAACCAATTTGCCAAGTTTGATTCTTCTTCAAAAGCAAACTCCCTCTGGTGTTGCCTCAATTAATTTTAGCAGCACCTATATAACCACCACCTATAAAAATTACCTCTTGGTTGGTGAAAACGTAGTGCCTGCCTCAGACGGGGTTAATTTACTCATTAGGTTAAGTGCTGATAATGGGGGTGCTATTGCAGCGACCGGATATAAAGGGAATAGAGCATATTGTGATAGTTCTTCTACTTTTACTGGCGCATCTGCCACCACTTCTATACCTGTTGGGGACAATGGAATAGGAAATGCGGCGGGCGAATATGTGAGTTTTCACACGTTCTTATATGGAGTTTCAGACTCTTCGGCTAAAACCTCGGGGGCCAGTAATGGCACATGGATGAGCACCACAACAACTTTAGGAAAATGTGAGGGAAGTGGATGCTACGACACAGCAAGGCAAGACAACTATATCCAAGTTCTTTTTAGCGCAGGAAACATAGCATCAGGGACTTTTTATCTTTTTGGCATTAAGGATTCTTAAGGAGGCAGGAAATGGCATTTAAGCTTGTAGATGGTGTAGAGGTTCCTCTTACTCAAGAAGAGACTGATGACTTTAATGCGCGCGAAACCGCTCATGCGGCTGCTCAAATTGAGTATGAAAAAGTTGCTTATAAAGATCGGCGTCAAGAAAAATATAACAAAAGGGGTGTAACTCCCCAGGCCATAAGCGTCGCTTTATGGGAAAAGGTTATGGAAGATCGTCCAGAAGCGGCGGACGCATTACAAGTCATTCGCCTTCAAGTTAAAACCGAGGAGCCAAAACCATCATGAACACCTTTGCTATTTTCACCTGGACCCTGACGGCTATCACCATTTATGGAACCTTCCTAAACAGCCGTCAGAATAAGTATGGCTTCATCATCTGGGGCTTGTGTAATTGCGCTTGGCTCGGCGTGGACCTATCAAGGGGAATCTATGCGCAAGGTGCCCTTTACGTTGTATTCATAGGGTTCAACATATACGGGTGGTTGCAGTGGCGTCAGAAAGAGAAGGCAGTATGATTTCTCTTCTTTGGGCCATTCCTTGCGCACTTGCTAACCGTATTCGAGGCGGGTGGTTAGGGGATAAAATTAGGGAAGTATTTCCAGTTTGGAATACGTTGGGGGAGCGTCTGTTTTTTACCCTGATGATCTCTATGCCAGTTCTTATTTCTCTTCCCTTTAGGCAGTGGATTGATTTTTTTATCCTGTTCTTTGCGGGCCTTCTCTTCGGCTGGTCTCCCTATCAATACATGCTCAATCCAAAAGATGATATTTTAATCCTGGCTTTAAGAGGTCTTGTTCTTACCGCGCCTGCTGGTTACTTTTGTGGGCTTTATTGGTTCGGGTTCTCGGGGGCTTTAATGGGTCTATGCTACTGGCTAGGGTCGCTCGTGAAGTTTCAGTACAGGGAAAATGGTTACACGTGGGTAGGCTCTGATTGGGGAGAGGTTATCTTTGGAGGAGTAATAAGTTTATTTTTGGGCCTCAACATTTACTTATGTAGGTGAAACATGGCTAACTTTGGAAATTCTATTGGGTTTATCTTTAAAAGAGAGGGTGGGTATTCTGATCGTAAGAATGATCTAGGCGGCCCCACCAATTATGGCATATCCCTGCGCTTCTTAAAGACGCTGGGCAAGTTCGGGGATTTTGATGGGGACGGGGATATCGATATTGATGACATCAAATTACTCGACCAGGAAAAAGCCGGAACTATCTATAGAAAAGAGTTTTGGGATAAGGGCGGGTACGGACGAATAAAGGATGAGTCTGTAGCCCTTAAGGTTTTTGACATGGCTGTCAACATGGGGGCGCGCCGATCTCACCTTATCCTTCAGGACGCGATTAATTTTCTCAACAATTCACAAGATATTAAAGTCGACGGGGTCTTAGGGCCGCAGACCCTTAAAGCTATAAACGCGGCAGAGCCTAAGTATCTCCTCGCTTGCATAAAGGGCCTGGCGGTCGGGTTCTATATGGACATCGTTAAGAAAAACCATACCCAACTTGAAAACTTGGGCGGATGGTTGAACAGAGCATTAACCTAAATTTTTTCAATAAGGAAAGGGATAAATAGATGTGGGATTATATGAAATCAAGGTTTACAGAGATATCTACCTTAAAAGGCTTGATTGCCATTGCAGGGGCTATCTTGATGTATTTTACCCCCGATGAAGTTGACCGCATTATTATGTTTATACTGGCCTCTTTAGGCGTCACGGATATCCTGAGCTTAGAAAAGAAGTCCTCTAAATGATTGATGTTTTTATCGTCTTTGGTTTTATTTTCCTGGTAACGATAGCTGGTCTTTTTTATATGGCCATGAAGGGGGCCTATAAGAATGGGTGGTCTGATAAGGAGGCTCAATTAAATGAAGAAACCCGTATTGTTCTTGAAGAGTATAACGAAATTGCAAGCCGCCCTGCTGCTGGGGCTCATGAGCTTTTGCGCCGGATGCGAGACGAGAAGGCCGATACCTAGCTGCCCTGCGTGGCCCTACCCTGGGCCTCTTGTGGCTGATGAATTAGAAAAGAACTGCTCCACAAGGGATAAATGCCCCCAATTGTGGGACTGGCTAAATAGACTCTATATTTTGAAGGACCAGCTTGCTATAACGGCTCTAAGAGACGATAGGAGACGTTAGTGATTTGATAGCTTCTTCTTCTGTTGGCACCGAAAAGAAACCGTATAAAGTTTATCATAAATAAATTATAACCCACCCTGCTTCAGAGATAAATCAATATTTATTCTGTTGAAATGTCTTGAATTCCCCACTACATAAAGGGTAGGATATGCCCGTTGCTCTCTCGGTATTATATAGTAGCTTGTGACTGAGAGAGCAATGTATAAGGAGAATAAAAAAAATGGATTGGACGCATACACTAACAATCATCTTATCTATTAGCGGCTCTATGATGGCCGCTTTGTATGTTTTCTATAGCATGATAAAAGAAGACATCCGCCGCCATGACGAAGAGTTGAAGGACATGCGCAAAGAGTTTTTTAAAAGAGATGAGCTTTGGGCAGACCTCCTAAAGCAGATTCATGAAATCAAGCTCTACGAGGCGAAGAGGGGAGTCTAAGACATGGAATGGATACAATTCGTCACGCTAATGACCACGATCATAGGGTCGGTCTTTGCATTTTATAGAATGACACGAGAAGAAATAGGCGTTATCCGAGAGGGGTTGCGTCTAATGGGTGAGCACCATAAGAAAGACATGCAGCGCATGGATGAAAAAATGCAGCGCATGGATGAAAAGTGGAGCAACGCTATAGAGCGCATGGATGAAAAGTGGAGCAACGCTATAGAGCGCATGGATGAAAAGTGGGAACGCCTGTTTGAAAGGCTGCTGATAAAGGACCAGAAATGAGTTTGATAAAACTTGCTCCATATTTTTCAATTATATTAATTGTGTGCTTTTTATACGCCTGGTGGAGCAGTTCTTTCGCTGTGGCTGTTCTTCTTACTAATATTGCGATTCTTCTTTTTTGTCATTTCTATAAAATGGAGGCTATTGAAAAAAAATTGGATGTACTACTAGAAATTAGGAATATGAAGGGCCATGAGTGAAGCTTTCAACTGTTGCATTTTTTGCAAGGGTTCAATTTGGCTCACATATAGGCTTATTCATGGGGCGTGTTTTCAGCGTTCCCGCTTTCAATTGACGAATGCGCTCCCAAGCTACGTCAATATAAGCCTGTTCTAAATCACAGCCGTATGCATTTCTTTCATGCTTTAGGGCGGCAATAGCTGAAGACCCTACACCGATATAAGGATCCAATACGTTATCGCCCTTGTCTGTCAAAGACAAAACTAGACGCTCGACCAACCCAACAGGAAATTGGCAGGGGTGGGCAGTTTTCTCCACATGACTAGATTTTACGTTCGGTATATCCCAAACGTCGGCTGGGTTTTTACCCAATGGATTGCTTGAGATTTCGCCTTTTTTTGGCCCTTTAAAGTGCTTCTTTTCAGGGTATTTAGAGGGGATGCGGACAGGGTCTAAATTAAATGTGTAGTCCTTAGTTTTAGTAAACCACAGAATGGTTTCATGTCTCCCCGAAAACCGCTTTTGACAATGTAAGCCGTGCCCGAATGTCCAAACGATGCGGTTTCTTAATTGCAGGCCGTGATTTTTAAAAAGGGGATACAAGATAATGTCCAGAGGAAAGACACCCCTATTTTTTATGTGGTGCCCTAGCTGCCAGCAGATCGAACCCCGAGGGTGCAAAAGACGGACAGCCTCCGCAATACAAGCGCGTTGCTCTTCAATATAAATATCCTGAGAGCGTTTTTTTTCGTATTCCTTACCCAGATTGTAAGGAGGTGACGTTACGATAAGCTTCATGGACTCATCGGCCAGTCTGCCCATGAACTTTAGATTATCCTCACAAGAGATTTCGGCTAATATAGTATGGTCTCTATTGGTTCGCGTGTTATAACAATTTGGGGACAAGCTAGATTTCGGTGGATAAGCCATTAATCCCCGAAACACACTGCATGAAGCAGGCTTTCACTTGCCCTTGAATTATTATGGCATAAAAGTGCTTTAATACAAGCCTCTAAAACCAATCGCAATGCACTGATATTATGTTAAATCAATATGATAAGTGCTTTAGTGCAATTCTGTGTTAACTGTTAAACATCTCTGAAAAGTCCATGGCCTCCACAGCTAGGTATCTTGTGGTATTGGTAATGCACTTATGCCCTAGATACACCTGCATTCTTCTTAAGCTTACATTATTGTTAACGGCCTTATATCCCCATGAGTGGCGCAGCATGTGGGGGTGAACCTTAAATTCTATCCCTGCTTTTTTCCCGAGGATTTCGATTAAGTCATTAAATCCGCATACGCTTAGAGGGCCACCCTTTGCAGAGACGAAAACATAAGGAGAGGCGCACTTTTTCTTTTCTTTCTCTTTAAGAAGGCGTTTTAGATACCGTATCTCCCTATCCTCTATACATTGCTCTCCTCCAACCCCGTTCTTAGCACGCTTGACCATGATTCGGTTTGTCTCAAAACAAATTTGTTTCCAAGTGAGGCCGCAGGCTTCGGCTGGTCTCAAGGCGTGCCTATAGGCCGTTAATATTAATGCCTGATCTCGTATGTAGTGGCGTCTTCCCCGAGCTGCTTCTATTAATTTATCGATCTCATGTTCATAAAGGTGCTCACGAGGTCGTAACTCTTCATTGGTTTTTCGTCCGACGGGCTTGTAAGCGGCCATTTTTAAAATCCTATTTTACGCGAGTTATTAAAATTTTAGCCTTCATCAAGCGGTAAGGATTTGTGCGGGTCACGTTTTTATAAATCCTATTAAATACGCAGAATATGGGATTTCCCCTATTCTAAAGCCTTGCTCCTGATTATAAGCTTCAACATATCCTCTCTACCTTCCCCAATTGACTCGTTCAATAGCACATAGATAAACCTTACAGGTTCACCTTTATTTGCTTTCTCTAGTACTTTTTCAAGGATTTCTAAATTTTTCCTGAGAAATTCAAGTTGACCGTTTATATATGCAACTTTCTCTTTCGTATCCTTTTCCATAAATTCACATAGGTTTCTCGCGAAGTAAAATAAGAAGCTTGATTTATATTTTGGAGTACCCTCATCTTCCTCGGTAAGGACTTGTATGTGCTCTTCTAAACAGGCGATTAGTTCTTTATGATCTAAAATCTCCTGGGCATATTCTTCCTTTTCCTCATCACTAAGATAAGGACTTACATCAAGTGGAGTCATGACCCCTTTTTCCCCCCTTTTTAACCTGCTAATGGGTAGGCGCGTATGAACACTAGATTTGGCACGCCTGTAAGTTTTGAGTCTGGTAATCCATTCATGAACTTTTCACGTGCTGCCTCTATCGCCCCAGCGTAGGAAATCGGCCCAGACAGGCTAATAAAATCTGAAAGAAGACTCTCGCCATTAATATCAATCTCCAACCTCCAAATCCTGGAAAGAGTGTCTGCATGGGGGTTTTCTGTAGTAATGTCCTCAATCATCCCTTACGTCCCCTATATTCAGTCTCAGGATTTTCTCTTTATAAATTTGGAGGGATAAGATCAGAGCATCAATAATGTCAACAACATCCATCTGCATAAAAATTTCGGTAGCTTTCCCGATAACCTCTATTTTTTCTTTTTCCTCACCCACTACCGCAGCCTAGTTTATGTGCGTTCTGGATGCTTGGGCCATAGAAGTGAGCAGACCCCACACTTTGTGCAGCTCATGGAAAGTATGTTTCGTGCGTGGTTCATCTTTCATATAGTTAAGGTACCCCAAATCAATGTCGTCCCTGCATTCTTCCCAGAGTTCAAAAAATCTCCTTGGGTCTAAGCAATTATCTTGGTGCGCTGTTTTTTTCCAAAGGTGATAAAGTCTACTTACTTCTGTAATGAATTCTGGCTTATTCATATCAATCATGGGATGCCTCTTCGGTCATATTATTGTAGGTTCCTCATAGATATCTAATTCAACCGTAGGATGTCAAATATTAAATAGAAAACTAAGTATAAATACCTTATATATACTCAATTTATCTAAAATTTTAGTTATTTAACTGTGTATTTATATAGTATTGATTTATCTATGATTTATATATGTGTATTTTAATGAATTTTTCTATTGAATTTTCCGCGTTTATTTCTTATATAAGAATTGTCCGGATAATATTCGGGTTTCAACTAAACGAAGGAGTACTATCGATGAAAAGCAAACTGTTATTAAGTGCTTTGATTTCAACAACTTTTATGCTCTCGGATGCGTCTGCGGCTCTTACGGCCTCAATGCTAGAAGAAAGCCTAGTTTCTCTGGAAAGAGGCGTTTTAGCCCCTACCCTAAAGAAACAAGCTGAAGAGGTTGATTCATTTGAGGCATATAGTGGATCCATGAGAGCACGCGACGCTAGGATTTCACGTGATTCTAGGCATACCGCTCACATCGACGGGGTGGAAGTAATTAAAAGCGTAGGCGGTGCAGCCGTTACCGTTCTTAGCTACATCTGGCAACAAGCAGCTCCTGTGGCTCAAGAGGGTCTTTCTGTCCTCCTACACAAGGCCCTCATCCCTGGCTCTAAAGCTATAGCAAGAGAATCTTTCTCATTGGCTAAAGCAAGTGCGCCTTATATTGGACGTGCAGCATCATTTATGGTCTCTTCCATAGGCAGTGGAGCGGCGTCTTTGTTTCAAAGCGCACGTAATTGGTGGTAGGTATATAGAAGAATAAAAAAAACAGTCCACCTACAGCACGAAGGCCCAGGTTCCTCGGACCTGGGCTTTTTTATTATACCCCAAAAATAAATAAAATTTGTCTTGAAATATTCCCATCAGCTTGCTAAATCATATCTTGGTTACTAACGCTGTCCTTCGACATTCTTTCTCATGGCTTCGGCTTTAAATGACGTCTTAGGTTAAACGGCTTAGTAACCGACTCCTTTGATATAAATGTTTTAAGACTCTTAGAAACAAGAGGCCGCTCCACACGGGGCGGCTTTTGTTTATGAAAGCTTGCTTTCTAATTCCTTTAGAGATTTTTCCATTGAAAAAAGTTCTTCTATGTCTCTTAATAAGAGAGCGCCTTTCAGCTCAATAGTATTTGATGAAGTAACATCCCCAGTTGTATGATCTATAAGACCGTATTTACTAAGTATATAGAGAACCGTGTATTTTATTCCCATGTCCCCATAGAAAAGCGCATCAAGGTTTTTATGTTTTAAGTTATTCAAAACATGGTATATAAATTTTAGAGAAGTTCGAGCTTGATCGACATTACATCCACAATGATCAAGAATTTCTGTTTGAATATACTTTGCTTTTTTTATATATCTGTCTCTGATTTCTATATATTCTTTTTGAATAGGGTTTAATTTTTTTACTTTTTTTACGCGCTCTTCTAGAACTTTTGTATACTCTTTTAGAGCATGATCAGCGATTTCCCTATACTTTTCTATGTCAGTCATTATTTTCCTTCAAGTTCCTTTAGCTGCTTGGCTAGAGATTCCACCTCGGCAGTTACAAAGGCTTGGTCTTTATAGGACCGCCCATTCTTAGTGTGCTTCATGTGCTCCCTCACTGTAGGCATCAAATCCCATGCATGAGAACAATCGAAACCTATTTCCCACTCTTCCGGCCTCTCTTCATCATCATAATCATTTGGAAAAGAATTTGGAAAAGACCAAGTAACTCCTCCATGAACTCTTAATTTTGATAACTCCTTATGGTCATAGTCCATGCCAAACAAAGGGTGATGTTTCGGGATATATACATAACCAAGCCAAAATGCGCCTGCTGGATTTCTAAATATACGGCAATTGTAGCCAGTAGCTTCGTCTACCCAATCCACTTGATCAGGCTCATTTTTCCAAGGACCATCCGGCCAGCTTGATTTACAAGAAAAATGTTGTTCTTTTCTATCACTCATTTTCTAATTTCCTTATAAGAGGAGAAACTTGTCAAAATCTCCATACCTACCTTCAAGCTTCTTTTTTACTGCCTCAAAATAATCTGGCCTATTTTTTCCTGGGAATACATCGAGCAGAGGACGAGTTGGCTGGCCGTGATAAGGGGATAAAGACCCTGACAAAACCAGCATTTCTGGGTCTTCATTTTGGAGCTGCTCAATCAGGTCTTTAACTTTCATCATTTACCCCTAATTTTATCCCACCAGGGCTTATTAATCTCGTTAATCTCGCCTGACAATTTGTCGATTTTGTCTGACAGTAATTTTACAACATCGACCACGTCCGCAGGGTTGGAAACCTCCGTCTTTTGGTTGGTAGACTTTTTAAGAGAGTTAAGGATAGATGCTTCAACCCATTGCCCCAGAGACTTGCCTTCTTTTTTTGCCCCAATTCTGGCGGCGTTACGTGCCTCATTTGATACTTCCCGTATGGTCCACGGCTTTAAATCAACGCCTTCGGGCCTTTCTTTTTTTGGTCTTCCCATTTATTTTCTTTCTTTAGGGGGTTGATAGTCACTTAACACAGGGATAATGATCCGTCAACTTCCCTTGAATTTCTCTATACATCTTATAATCTGCCCTGCCCGATTTAAGCCAACCCCTTTGATGCTGGCTATCTCCTCATCGGATAAATCAACCAAGTCACGCAGCTTATATATGTGGGCCTTCTTCAAGGCGGTCAAGGTAGCCTTATCGATAGACATCGACCAAAACTCAATAGGTATCTCAAGTTCTATAGAAGAATATGAAGCGAATATTTCTTCGCAACCTTTTATATGGTCTATGATTCCCTTGATGACGTTATAACTGCGTTGGTATTTTTCTGAGAGTTCCCTTACGCTGATGCCCTCCTTGTATAAGCCATATATCTCTAGATTACGTCGCTTGAGGTGCATGGTCTTGCTCTAGCGGGTCATCTATAACGGCAAAGTTTTTTTCCGGTGTAGGGTTTCTTTTTTCTAAGAAATCGGAAACCTTGGCAGACATCGATTGTTTTTCTTCAGGCTCTCCGGTTATAGGTTCTTGGTCAATAATAATAGAATTATCCTGCTCGCCTCTTTCGGCTTCCTCGTCTAAAGCAATCGCCTTTTGAAGTTCTGGGCTAACGGGCAGGTATTTAAAGAGGCGTCGTATCGCCGTCTTTTTTGCCATCTCTTCAAAATGAGTTTGCCAGGGACCACTTTTAGAACCCTTTGAAGAGGACATAATTTCTCTCACCTCTTCATAAGACAAGACTTCAAAAAATTTGTCCCCGTCTTTTCCAAACTTTGTCCATACATAGACATAGGTCATTTCACCCCGATTAGAAGAAGCGGGGATATGCCTTAGCTTTTCTTCAAGCCCGTATTCGTATTCAAACGTGTCATTACTATTTACAATGCGGGGGATGCTGATGATATGGCCTGAGCGTCTGGCCAGGTATATCATTCCTCGGTACCCTATAATGAATTGACACTCGACCTTCTTTGTTTTGTAGTTTTCAAAGGGAATTAGGTAAACATGGCCCAAGGAACTGCCTATCTCTAAACCTAACTGCCCACACTGTAAGATGGCCCCTATAAAAGATGCAGGGGTGCAGTCATTCAGCTTAGGGACCTTCCTGAGTTCCGTTAAGGCAATCCTAATAAATCGATCAGGACTTATCTGGCAAGGCAATATGTTCTTTAAGGTTGTCTTAAAATCTGGACTCTCTAGCCATTGCCTGGAGGTCATTGGCTGGGTGGTGATAAGCTGTGTTGTCATTGTATGCTTCCTTTTTCTTTGCGGGTGAGTTCATGAAGTAGCTGCGCCGCAGCGACCGCATACTTAAAATAATCTAGGCTTCCCCTGTTTCCGTTTCTGTCAGACAAAAACAAGTTTTTGTCATACCGTTTCATAAGGCGGTCTTCAAATTCGAAAGGCGTGATGCCCGCTTTATCGTGGTCAATCACAAGCTTTAGTGGTGTGTTTTGCATAAATCCTCCTTAAATTTTCTTTTCAATTTCTTTTAACTCTTCGCTCACAGAATCCTCGAGCCTATGGATTTCATCCTTCAGCTCTATTATTTCTCTATAGAAAAAGAAGTCAGGGCTGGAGGGGGCCTTCTTAAGGACCTGGAGACATTCTTTTAAGCTCCTGCCGAGTTCGACGGTCAGTTCATAATGTAATTTTTCTTCAAATATCATTTAGATGCCCTTTATTCGTAAGAATCTGCTCACCGAGGGTTTACAAAGGGTCTTGTAGATTTGGGGATACTCTTTCTTAAGAGTCGTTTGATCGAGCCTAAGAGTCTCTTGATTTTTCCATGTGGCAATTTGAGAGCCTTCTGAATCTATAAGGATGGCAGCGTTTTGTAAGACCCTGCATATTTCCTCCTTATATTTTTGCTCTTTCTCTTCAAGCTCTTTTATGGAATTCTTCGTTGAGTTGTATAGCCTGATGGCGTCAATCACTTCTTCAGAAGCTACAGCAACCTTCTCATCTTGCGCCTTTGGCCACAGCTTAATAGCCTTGTCTAATTCCCCTGGTTGTGGGGGTATACGTTTTTCAACGTGGTTATACCAAAAGTTAAACTCAAGATTTAGAACCTGCTCTTCTAATCTCGTATTTTTCTCGTATCTGTATACCCTGAAATCATTACCCCCTATAAGAACAGGGATGTCTATATAGTCCAGGTTCTTTGCATATCTATAGTGTGCAACTTGCATAAGGCAGTCTGTGGGCACCTCATCCGTGCCAGGCTCTCCCCATTTGCTTGCCTGATAAGCACTGGTGGTCTTACATTCAATAGCGGCATTTTCTCCCTCTATTAAGAAGTCCATGTTAGCGAGCATAAACTTATGTTCAGGGTGCCTAAATAGGCTTGGCTTATATATTTTTTTGCCTGTAATCTCTGCGTATCTCTCGGCAACTACTGGCTCTAGCCTGTTTCCCCAATCAGTGTAGTCATTTCCCTCAAACCCACTCTTTTCCCCAATTTTTTCTAAGTACACATCTAGGGGGCTTTTATTAAAGTTTGAGATACCTGCTATGGCAGCCACATCCGACCCGCCTATGCCTGTCCTTCTCTCTTCTAATTGTTCGGGTGTTAACATCTACTTTTATCCTCCTTAAGGTCCGACATAAACTTATTAATGTCTGACATAAACTTATTAATGTCTGACATAAAAACGATAGAATAGAATTTCAAGAGTGTCTAATATTTTAAATTTCTTAAATTTATCAATATCATTTGCGCAGTTTTTAAAGGGTATTTTTTAAGATTTAGAGATCAATTTTAGAGTCAGACAAAAACGGCGTTTAGGTCCGACAAAATGGGGTTTCTGTCCGACCTATTAAAGACGGTGTCTGACAGTTTATCTTGACTGGAGGGGGGGAAGATTTAGAATAGAAAAAATTAAAGGGCACTTGCCACTATGGACAAACGCCCTTTAAAATTGAAGTGTACTATCAGAAAACGGGTTATCGTTACCAATATAACGATAATCATAATAAAATGCAAGTATTATTTAGGGGGTTATCGTGAGCATTAAAGTTATGTGCTTAATTTGGAAAGACCACACGGGACTTTTAACGGGTATAGAAAAATCAGTTTTATTGCGTCTGGCTGATTTTGCGGCTGACGACGGCAGTTCAATTTATCCTGGGTACTCCAGGCTAGTAAAAGATACGGGGTTTTCTGCCCGTACAATCCAAAACACTATGAATTCCCTTATAGGGAAAGGAATCATCAAGAAGGTTAGGAAAGAAGACCCAAAAACCCACAGGGCAGCCGTGTTTTTCATAAACGTAGACAGGATTGGAAGAGATGCCCCAGAAGAAGAGGTACACCCTACCGCATATGATACACCTGGTGCAGGAGATGCGAGAGGGGGTGGTGCAGGAGATGCGAGAGGGGGTGGTGCAGGAGATGCACTCCAACCATCATTAAAAACCATCATTAAAAACCATCATTTAAAAAATATAAAAAAAGATTTGGAAAAAGAGTTTGAAGAGTGGTGGCAGTTCTATCCGAAAAGGGTAGGTAAACTGGCTGCCTACAAGTCATTTTGTAAGGCAAGGGAATCCGTAACGCTTGATTGCCTTGTGGAGAGAGCCGCCCTTTACGGGCGAATGCTCAAGATGACGAACAGCGAAAAATACACCAAAAACCCCACAACCTGGCTTAATGGGGGGCACTGGGAAGATGATTATTCAGATACCAAGGTTAGCCGAGAGGTATACTCAAACGAGCTTCTAAAGCGGTTTGGGTCCTCTTTAACCGATGGGTACATAGATGCCATGATAGCGGCCGAAGAAAAAGGGATGCTAACGGATTAAGAGGAAAGTATATTAGAAAATAACCGAGGCAGGGAACCACACCAAACCTCGGTTATCGACACTTAACATCAAAAGGAATCTAACAAATGAACCAGATAGTTTTGTCAAAAGGAACCAACCCAACAACAAACACCAATCCGCTCGCCAAGATGGAAGAGTACATGAATCAAATTTCTTACCATTTGGAAAGAAATGTAGACCAATACACTCAACTCATCCCTATAGAAATTACCATGGCCCTCCTCCAGTTGCAAGAGGAGATAGAGGAAAAAGCAGCTAAAGTAACTCCTGATCAAGCGCGGCGTTTAGCCCACATTGCCCTAAACTCTTTCAAGAGACCCGATGTTGATGACATGAAAGTTTTTGCCGAGGGCATCGCAGAGGCTTTTTCGCAGTACAGCTACGAGATGGGTAATAAGATTCTAAGCAACCTCAAAAGAAAACTACGGTTTCCCCTTGCCATATGCGATATCTACGAGGAGGGAGAGGCTATTCAAAAGAAGATAGAAAAAGCCACACAAGTTGCAAAATATCACGACCGCAAAAGGGAAGAAAGAGAAGCGCAGAGGCAAAAAGCCAAGGAAATAAGCCCTGAAGAGCGGGAAAAGGTAGGTCAAATGTTCACAAAGCTTGTGGAATCAATGCGGGCTAAATACTGAGGGACCGTGTAAGCCTAGTCACCGTATGCCTAGCCAGGGGCAGGCAGCTCCTCGCCCTGACAAGATAAAAAGAGAGGGGGCAAGTACCCCCTCCAAATGCAGGTTAAATCACTTTTAAAGACCGTAGAGGCCAGGTAACGGGGTATGGTGGTAGTACTCCAGCACCCACCCCTATTATCTAGTCTCTCAAGCGGCCGTGTAGCTCCCCCATACTCCAGATTCTAGGTTCAACAGCAGTGGGCCTACTGTTGTGGCGTCTGGCAAATATAGGGTTTACACTAACTTCAGGGCTTTCTTCTCCCTCGATGAGATCATATACATAAATCCCAATCCCCATCCAGTTATCTTTGAGGTATCGGCCTGTTTTTTTCCATATCGGGGATCCACTCTCTGGATTTACAAGGTCATGCCCCACCGAATTAGATAGGCGGTAGTTATAGATTTGGTCATCCTTTAGAGGCAACTCTTTCATCTTGTGGGAAGCGATAATGACATCCTTACAGACATACTTAAGAGGCTCTGGAGCTGGGGTTTTTGATTGCTCAGCGTGCCTAATTATATGCTCTTTGGTAATTACGTTAAAATTGCTTATATTTCTCTTCAAAAAACCCCTTGTTTTATGGAAAAACCCTAAAACATCTAAGCGGGAGCGGGTTTCGGCCTCGTCCTCAAAAGTTAAAGAAAAGGGAGTAATTGTATAATAAGCATGGGTTTTATACCTAAAAGGGTCTGAGGTCCATTTTTCCCCCCCAGGCTTTTGGATATTCCTGGCCTCATCTTTTGAATCGTGGGCCTCAACATTCACCTTGTTAAGAATGACCTTGTGAGTGTCTGTAATCCCTTTTTCTTTATAGGTGCCCGCTTTATCTCCTCCCTCAACCAAAAGGCCATTTTTTGATATAATAGCCCCGTAGTTCTCAAGGGTATGTTTTTTATAAGATGGGTTAGCCTTTTTATCTAGGTACTTCATGTACCTAGCATAATTATCCATACTTAGCTCTCCAAGGGTCTCATCTCCAAAATCATAAATACCCCTATTAAAATGATAGTTCGTATAGAGAGAGGCCGTGCCAAGCTTTAAAAGCTTCAGGTTGTGAATCTGCTGAGCCTTTACCCGAAGATCATAAAAAGCGGACTTCTTTTCGTTAATAAACTTTCCAAAGGTATTGAACCCCCAAGACTTACGGGATTCATAGCCAGTTTTTGACCTATTTAAAAGGGAGATATCCCCTTTGTAAGAGATCAGCAGGTCTATAGATGTCCTGTCATCTCCACGGTAGCTCCATATATAGCTTAAACTATCCCTTTGGGTTAAGGACACGGCGGGGCTGTTCCCAGGCATATTTTTCCCAGGAATGGGCTGGTTAAATATCTCCCGCCCCTTTTCCATAACGTTAAAGGTAAGAACGTTTCTTTCATTCTTTGAGACTGAAAAGACCACATCCGCCCTATCAACCAATCTATCGGGCGTCACGGCCTGAACACTGGGAAATCCTAAAACAAAAGTAAAAAACATGAATAAAACTCTATACATTTTAATAATCCTTTTCTGTTAATAACACTTCATAACACTTCACAATTAACAAAATAAGAAATTAAATGTAAAAAACAAGTAAAGAGTGAATTTATATTTAATTTATACTCATGTTTACTATTGTTTATGATGAATAAATATAAAATACGGTGATTTCAGCACGTTAATTGCTGAGAAAGCAAGAGGGATTGTTAAGCTCTTAGTGATTAATCCCCTTTACATATATAAAATTTTATTTAAACTTATATTACTTATTTGCATTGCACTAAGGAGCAAAAGTAATAGTGGATAACATTATTAAGCTAGACGCCTATAGAAAAGGGGTGAAATATCCCAATAACTTGCCGCCCTTTTTCTCTGAATGCTTAGAGCTGTTTGAAGACCATGGCTATAATATCCAAATCTTATATGGGGCTAACGATAACGGGGGATTAAGTGAGGCTTGATCTAGAGCTGCCTTGGCCTCCATCTGCTAACAAGAACTGGAAATATGGAAGAGGGCAGGTAAGACTTAGTGAAAAGTCCCGCTCTTATAGGCAGGAAATCCAGACTTTAGCTTATACATGGAACCCAAGGCGAATAGAGGGTAGGTTAGCCGCCCATATTATCGCCTATCCACCCGATAGAAAGGCCCGTGATCTTGATAACCTTCTAAAGGTTACGCTTGATTCTCTACAAGGGGCGGACGTCTTTGAGAATGATTCTCACATAGACTTAATCACCATTAGAAGGGATGCCCCGATTAAAAACGGGTTGCTACGGGTCTCCCTAATTTCAACTGAAGACGAAAGGTAATTTATGACTAACCTTGGAAAAACGGACCTACCTAAAGACAGGCAAGCCCTCTTAAATGAAGGGTGCCAGAAGTTCAAAGACATAAAGATTGATGCCGCAACTCGAGTACTTTGCGTTGGGGATAAGTCAGTACGGCTTACCCCTACAAAGTTTAGAATAGTTGAGGAGATGATTTTATCTAAAAACAATCTTTTGCATAAAACTGAGTTCTATAAAAAAATATATGGCTGCCTAAAGTATGACGATGTGCATCCCCTTCGCGTAAATATCAGCCAAATCAATAATCAGGTGTTGAAGGGCTTTAATGTCAGAATCAATAGGGATGAAAGGGCTTTCTATAGCCTGGTTCAAAAGGTTTCTTAATAATGATAGATATTGATAATATTAAAAAAAATCAGGTGCTGAAAATAGAGAGCCTTCTATCTTCTTTAAGGCAGGAGTATGAAAACGCTTTCGATGAGGTCCAGGAAAAATATTATCCTACCTTATCAAAAGTTTTAGAAAAATCTCACCATGATAAGCAAGAAGCCGTAAGGAGGCAAAAAGAGCTAGATAACCTTAAGGAACTTGGCATCAAATCCGCCCAGGACGGGATTGTTACCTTTGATAAAGGATCCGTCTCGCTTACCCCCTATCAATTCGAGATGTTTATGTTTTTGGTCTATAACCACGGTAACTTTACAAACAGCGATAGGGTTTTTCATTACCTTTACCGTAATAAACCCAGCGCACATCTAGAGAAAACCTCTCAAACGTCAAAAGAAAAGTTCAACATAATAAAATCCCAAAGGTGTCTAATCAATCAAAAAATCATCCCCTACGGTTATTATATAACGCCCCTTTCTTCAAGTCACCTAGGCTATTCTATCTATAAGATAGACGAATCTCTTCTTACAGACAGAAAATTTATCCCTGCGGGCACGATTTCCGCCAAACTTGTCACTTTAGAAGGGGTCACTAAAACAGTGAGGGAATGGCTGGTAGAGAAAAAAATATCATATAACTGCTTCTATAGCAGAATTAAAACCGCTAAATGGTCCTTTGAAAAAGCGTTAACAGTTGAACCAAGAAGAAACCGAATGGGATTGGAGAAAAAAAATGACTAATAATCAAAAAGATATGGAAAATGAAGAGGTAGAAATATCAAAAGAAGATTGCGAAAAAATGCGCAATGGTTGTAAAAAAATCATAGATAAAATCAGTGATGAACTCCCAGATAATTTTTCGATGGATTCTATGATAGAAGGGCTTTTGTCAAACCAAATCGACCACGCGTTAGATTGTTGTTTAAAGGGTAATCTAACAGAAGAAGAGCAAGAAATATTTAAAGTTGACCACATTATTTTAAAAAATTTAAACTACATCCTGAGAGCAAGAAATCATCTAATTAAAAACGTATGTAAGAAATATAGGCCCTATGTTGGGTTTAATAAGGAAGCATTACCTGAACTTATTAAAGAAATCAACCATGTCGTAAAAGACGAGGAGCATTTAGACACCGTTGTCACGGCTATTTTAGACTCCTTATTTCAAAACATAGTGGGAGCGATTGTAGGTTATAAAGGGAAATTTAAGACAGACAGGGAAAAAGACATAAAAACACTGAATAGATATCTGGAGTGGATCACTGAAAAAGTGAAGGAGTATAAACCTTTCATGGAAGAGATGATAAACAAAAAGTATGACACAGAACTTGGAAATCAATGATGAGTATAACCTGGACGGAATACGAAGTTCCCCTTAAAGAGCTAAAGGATTACGACAGAAACCCACGGCGCATAAAGAAAGATCAGTATGCCCACCTTGTAAGAAGCCTTAAAGAGGACGGCTATCATCAACGCCTGATCGTTAACAAAGATTACACGATTATAGGTGGGCATCAGCGCAAAAAAGCCCTTAAAGAAGCAGGCTTTAAACCAAGTGATAAGATAACTGTCCTCATGCCAGATCGATTGCTAGAGGAAGAGGAGTTCAAGCGCATCAATGTGCGCGATAACCTGCCCTACGGTGAGTTTGATTTTGATATGCTATCTGCTGATCATGAGATAGAAACCCTTCTTGATTGGGGGTTTCCCGAGGATTGGTTACCTGAGCAAGAGGAGGACAAACCATCTCTCGAGGACGAGACCGAGGAAGACGCAAAGAAAACAACCTGTCCAGCTTGTGGCCATGAGTTTTAAGTGACCCACCAGCTTTATCTATTTCCTTATCCTATACCTTACACCATGGCTATAAATAGCGATTGCAAAAAAGCTCTCAGCCTCATGGCAGCTAAGGGCATGCAGGTAGATAGCATCGTAACGGATCCCCCTTATGAACTAGGATTCATGGGTAAGGCCTGGGATAAGACTGGTATAGCCTACGATCAAGAGCTATGGAGCCTGTGCCTACAGGTATTGAAGCCAGGAGGTCACTTACTGGCCTTCGGGGGGTCACGCACCTACCATAGAATGGCTTGCGCTATTGAGGATGCAGGGTTTGAGATCAGAGATCAAATCATGTGGCTTCATGGGCAGGGCTTCCCCAAAAGCCTTAATGTGAGTAAAGCCCTAGACAAGATGGCAGGAGCGCAGAGGGAAGTTATCGGGACTAAGAAACTTCATGATATAAGGTCTGGTAATTTACTAGAGACATCTCAAGGGTTAAATAAAGGCCTTATGGAGTATAGTTATACTGTGCCTGCGACAGAAGCCGCCCAGCAATGGGAGGGATGGGGTTCAGCCCTGAAGCCTGCGCATGAGCCAATATGCATGGCGCGCAAGCCTTTAAGCGAAAAGAACATAGCTGAAAACGTGCTTAAACACGGCACGGGAGGGATTAACATCGATGGGTGTAGGATTGGTTTCCCTGAAAATGAGCAGTTTGAAGGCTTTAAGGACCCCTTTAACCATGTCTCAAAAGGTGATGGCTCTTTGATCATGGGAAGAAAGTCTAAGCACACAGTCCAGTATAAACCTTTAGGCCGATTCCCAGCCAACATTATCCACGACGGCAGTGATGAGGTCATGGACGAGTTTGCGAAGTATGGGGAATTAAAGAGCAATCCAGGAACTTATAGAAAAGATAGCACATTCAATCCTGATGGAATTAATTTCTGTCCCACAAGAAAAAAAGGAAGTATCACTTCTTTGGGAGACACAGGCACCGCCGCCCGCTTCTTCTATGCAGCTAAAGCCTCTAAGAAAGACCGTTGTGGCTCTAAGCATCCCACCGTTAAGCCTATCTCATTAATGCGCTATCTCTGCCGCCTAGTTACCCCTCAAGGGGGAATCGTACTTGACCCCTTCGCAGGAACGGGAACTACAGGTAAGGCAGCCCAAGAGGAAGGGTTTCACGCTGTTTTGATCGAGCGGGAAGCAGAGTACTTTAAGGACCTATCCCAGAGGATTTATAGAGAAGATGAGGGCTAAGCCTTCTCCTTCTCCTTGGCTAGGTTTGCTTCGGCTACGTACTCATACACCTGGTCGTAAATCTCGAGTCTATGTAGCCGCTCATCTACCTCTTTTTGCCTGAATTTCTTGAGTCGTTGCTCAAGTTTATAAATCTTTCTATCTTTTTCGTTTTTTAGGTCTTTCAGCTTGGTATCTTTATACTCTATCTCGACACTTGCTATCTTGTTTAAGAGTTTCCTAATGCCCACAAAGCAATCATCCATCTTCTTTTCAATTCTCTCTAAATCTATGTTGGTTTTTAGGTTGGTTTTCATGGCACTTACTCCCTTTTTCAATCCCTTACATAATAGAAGATAGTTTTTTTAAGTAAGAAGTAAAGATATTTACACGGATAAATCAATCAAAAAAGTAATTGTGATATGATATATATAATTTTAGTATAATTATATTAAACGTGGGAAAAACGTGAAGAATGGCAAAAGAGGAAAATCTAAAACCGTTCAAAAAGGGCAACCAAGCGGCTAAAGGTCACGGAAGGCCTAGAGGTAAGTCTTTGACCAAAATACTTGAAGAGGCCATTGAGAAAGAACTCACCTTTAAGAACAGAGAAAATGGGCAGAGTGAAACAAAAACAACTGCTGAGTGGCTGGTTGCTTCATTAATTCGGGATGCTCTTAAGGGGGATAACATAGCCAGAAATCAAATCCTCGACAGGCTAGAGGGCAAACCTATCCAAAGGCAAGAGGTAAGCGGCCCTGATGGAGGACCTCTTAATCAAGTCAATTACACTGTTGAAACTGCTAGAGCGCGTCTTAAGGAAATAATCGAAAACTAATGGATAGCCTATTAACTCTTGAGGATTACAGGCAGCTTGCCCGTAAGCTGGATACTATTGAGGGGCATGAGCTTACCTCCCTTATACGCTATCTGTGCCGTACTGACCTGTTCTTTCTTTTATGGTTTGGGTGCGCTAGACGGGACATGGAAAAACAGTGGCTTATTGATCGTTGTAAGGAAGTGGCTGCTAATCCTAATGGGTATTTAGACCTTTGGGCGCGTGAACATTACAAGTCTACCATCATTACCTTTGGCAAGGGAATTCAAGATATTCTAGCAAGCCACGGTAATGAGCCGTTGCCCGAATGGGGAGGCCGTGAAACCACCATGGGTATTTTTAGCTGTACCCGCCCCATTGCCAAGGGGTTCTTAAGACAAATTAAGAGTGAGCTTGAAAACAACTCGCTTCTTAAAGCGCATTTTCCCGATATCTTGTGGGATAACCCTCATAAGGAAGCCCCTAAATGGTCTGAAGATGACGGACTTGTGGTTAAGCGTAAGACCAACCCTAAAGAAGCCACAATTGAAGCGTGGGGGATTATAGAAGGACAGCCTACTTCAAAACACTTTCTAATCCTGAATTATGATGACTTGATTACCCTCGATCATGTGCGCTCACCGGACATGTTAGAAAAGGTTCAAGACTCCTTAGAAAAGTCTACCTTCCTGGGTGCTGAGGGGGGATATAGGCGGTTTGCAGGTACGCGCTATCACTTTAATGATTCCTATGGAACCATGATCAGGCGAGGGGCCGCCATTCCCCGCATCTATCCAGCTACCCACAATGGTCAAGTGGATGGGGAGCCTGTCTTACATAGCCGCGAGTCCTTAGCCGAGAAACGCAGGACGCTTGGGATTTACTCTTTTGCGTCGCAAATGCTGCTTGACCCCAAGGCTGACACCTCTATGGGGTTCAAGAGGGATTGGCTGCGCTTTTATAAGCAGTCTGACGGGAGTAACCTCAATAAATACATCTATGTTGATCCTGCCAACTCAAAAAAGAAATCCAGTGACTACACTGTCATGGTGGTGTGGGGCTTAGGCTCAGATAACAATATTTACCTCCTCGATATGATTAGAGACCGCCTTAGCCTAACCGAAAGAGGCGATTCACTCTTTTATCTACATCGCAAGTGGAGGCCTTTAAATACTGGTTATGAACATTACGGAATGCAAGCGGACATAGACTATATCAAAGACCGCATGTCCCGTGAAAACTATCACTTCAACATTGCTGAGCTAGGCGGAAAACTCGCCAAAGAAGATAGAATAGCCAAGCTTATCCCTTTGTTTGAAGAGGGCAGGATTTACTTACCCTATACCCTCTACAAGACAGACTACGAGGGTAAGTATCAAGACTTGATAGAAATCTTCCTTTCCCAAGAGTATGACGCGTTTCCTGTCGCTATCCACGACGACATGTTAGATGCCATGGCCCGCCTCCTTGATGAGGACATGGGAACGGTTTGGCCTTTGGCTTACGAGGAAGAAAAACCCACAAGATATCAATCCAAAACTTATAGGAGAGGAAGTTCATGGGCGGCATAGAAGAAGAGATTAAGGATACGGACCCCGCATTTAGTGATGATGAAGAGCTTGTAAGGGAAATCACCAAAAACCTTAAAGAAGGGCGCAATCACCTCCTTGAGTGGAGGGATGAGGCAAGAGAGTGCTTCGATTATTTTGCAGGCAATCAATGGAGCGAAGAGGACATACAAACTCTTCAAGAGGATAACCGTGCACCCATTGTGTTCAATAGAACCTTTAGAACGGTAAACGGGGTCACTGGCCTTGAGACGGATAATCGGCAAGACATCAGCTTTAGCCCCATGGAAGAAGATGACGGGGGTAAGGCAGAGCTATGGAACGCCGCTATCAAATGGGTAAGAAGCAACTGTGATGCGGAAGACGAAGAGTCAGAAATGTTTCAAGATACAACCATTTGTGGGATGGGCTGGACAGAAACGCGCATTAGTTATGAAGAAAACCTAAACGGGGATATCGTTGAAGATCGCATTGACCCTCTCCAGATGATCTATGACCCCAATGCCCGTAAACAAAACCTCGCCGATACAAGGTGGCGCGCCCGTGAAAAGGAATATAGCGAACGGGAATTTAGGGAGATATGGAAAGACAAGGATCCTCAGTTTGGCAGCTTCTGGCCGGACAATTATGATGGAAACGTACACGATGCAACAGACGCCTTTCTTTATGAAAATGACCAGTCTGACCCTTTAAAGAAAAGCAAAAGCGTTTCTGTAATTCAATACCAATGGTGGGAATGGGAAACCATGTATCGCGTTGTTGACAGAGAAAACAATATCCTTGGGTTTACAGATAGTAAATTTAAAAAGATTAAGGACTTTGTAGAGAGCGAAGGACTTAGGTACATCAAGCAGCCCCGTAAGGTTTATAAGCAAGCTTTCCTAAACGGGAAACAAATTTTAGAAATGGGTCCAGCTCCCATTGATCGGTTTTCTCTCAACTGCATGACAGGGTTTCGGGACCGCAATACAAACACCTGGTTTGGAATTGTACGGCCCATGAAGGACCCTCAAATGTGGGCAAATAAGTGGATGTCTCAAATCCTCCATATCATTAATTCCAATGCCAAGGGCGGCTTACTTGCCGAAGAGGGGGCCTTTAAAAGCATAAGAGATGCAGAAGATAAATGGTCAAAGACCAATAGCATTATAACGACAAACCCAGGGGCTATAACCCAAGGCAAGATTCAAACCAGAGAATCCCCCAGGTATCCAGAAGGCCTAGATAGGATGCTTCAACTCGCGATGCAGTCTGTAAGTGAAGTCACAGGCGTCAACTTAGAAATGCTGGGCGTGGCCAATAGAGACCAGGCGGCATCCCTTGAGCTGTCCCGTAAGGAAGCTGGCGTTAAAATTCTGGGCACTCTCTTCAATGCGCTGCGCCGATACCGCAAGGTGCAAGGCAGGGTTATGGCCGCCTTTATCAAAAATTACATCGCGGATGGGCGGTTGATTCGGGTGGTTGGGGAAAGAAAGAAACAGTTCATCCCTCTTTTGCAAGATGGTCTTAGCCTTAAATATGATGTGGTTGTCGATGAGTCCCCCTCTTCGCCTAACATGCAAGACAAGGTGTTTATGGTCATATCGAACCTTATGCCCACTCTTTTGCAAGCGGGCATCCCCATCCCCCCCGAGGTTCTCGATTACGCGCCTCTACCTGAAGCCCTTAAGACCAAATGGAAAGAAACGCTAGCTAACCCAGCTAAACAGCAGCACGAAAACCAGATGAAGCAAATCACCATGGCTCTGGCTCAATTAGAAGCAGCTAAGAAAGAAAAAGAAGTCGGGGAGACGGAATCAAAAACCATACTCAATATGGCCAAAGCTCAACAGGCTGCGGCTATCGGTGAGGATGAGGCTGCCCAAGCTGCTAACAAACTGGGCCTTGATACCATGGCTCACGCTAGCAAAGACCGCCAGCTTCAACAGGACACCGCCCGTAAAGATGTAGCCATGATCTTAGACCAAAAGCGTAAGGACAAAGCTTTGCAATTAGAAACTGAACGCAAGAATAGGGAGAGGAATGAAGGAGATGAATGACAAAGTATACATCCTAATCGAACGGGGGTGGCCTGATTCTGAGGACGATATCTTAGGCGTCTTTAGCTCCACTGAAAAACTTAAGGCCTTTGTTAAAGATACCTCCCCTTTTGAGGCAAAGGATAAAGACGATATCGACGTCGTTGTTTGGAAGGTCGACCCCACCAAAGACATTAGAAGTAATGGGGAAACTGCGAACTTTAGATACCACAGAGAGCTACGCGATCAAA
>Ga0255338_1001605_pt1 | contig 40815 bp, 40 predicted proteins | sample MeOH1_35cm_T4_19_FD_203715 | JGI IMG/M metagenome (GOLD analysis project Ga0255338, IMG submission 203715) | Sandy soil microbial communities from University of British Columbia, Vancouver, Canada - MeOH1_35cm_T4_195 | ecosystem: Engineered > Artificial ecosystem > Sand microcosm > Unclassified ... | reverse complement strand
CAGGGCGGCGGCGTGGTCGGTGTTGTCGAAGGTGTAGCTGGTGGTCTGGTAGATCGGCAGGGCGCGGGCGCGGGTGTCGCCGCCGGCGGGCTGTCCTGCGTGGATCTGCTTGGTCTCGAAGCTCCAGGAGGCTGCGGGATCGATGGGGGTTTCGCTCATGGGGTTGCTGCTCCGTTGTTCGGTCGACGATCGTCTCGGGGTGACGTGACGGTTCCCGCCCGGGACGAGACACGGGGACGCCACGTCGATGCACACTCGGGATGCCCGGTACGGGCGAGGATCGGGTGCGGCCGGTCAGACGGCCGGACACCCGCACATACACATGCGCACGGCGTGGCAGCGGGCGGAGGGCCCCGGCATTGCCTGAATTCGTGTCCGGCTCACGCGCCCGACACTATCTGCTCCGCGGGACGCCGACCAGTGCGCCCCGAAATTCACGCGATCTCGACCACGGTTCGCACCGGGGTCGGGTTGCGCGTCAGATCGAGGACGGGGCAGTGGGCGTCCACCGCTTCCTGCAGTTCGAGGTAGCGTTCGCGCGGCTCCGGTCCCGACAGCGTAACGGCGACCCGCACCTCCCCGAATCCGGGGCGGACGTCGCCGAAGCCGAAGAACCCGCGCACGTCCAGATCGCCTTCGGCGCGCGCCGAGATGTCGTCGACGCGGATCCCGAGCTGCTCTGCCCAGACGCGGTAGGTCACCACCTGGCAGGACAGCAGCGAGGCGAGGTAGTACTCGACGGGGTTCGGCGCGGTGTTCTCCCCGCCGAGAGCCGGCGGTTCGTCGACCTCGACGCTGAACCTGCCGAGGGCGACGGTGCTGGCGACGGCGTCGTGCCCGTGCGCTTCGGCGCGGAAGACGGCGTGAGCCCGGGTGGGGTCGCCGGCGATCGCCTCACGATTCGTGTCGACGACGGCGCGCAGGTGGGTGGACGGAGCAGTGGTCATGAATGTGCTTCCTCGACAGTCGGTTCGGGGGAGAGACGGGCCTACGGGCACGGACACGTGGACGTCGCCGTGCGGGCGAAGTCGATGTGGCGGCGACGGGTCAGCAGGAGCACGGCGCAGACCGTAACCAATTCCCGACCGGAAAGCTAGGGATAGGTGCGTGTGTTCCGCGGCTCAGTGGGTGCACCCGGCGGACGTCAGTTCGGCCAGCCGGGCGATCACGTCCTGGGCGGTGCCGCCGGCGGCGAACACCCGTCGCTGCCGGACGGCCCCGTTTCCGCATCCGAGCACGGCGTGCAGACCCTCACGCGCCTGCTGGTAGCTGCCGAGATCCTCGAGGGCCGGCCGGACGTGCTCGATCATCGCCCTGAGCAGGTGCGCGGCCGGGCGGCGGGCGGTCGAGGGCAGGTCGATGCCGTCGCCGGGCAGGCCGTCGCGCGCCGCGCGCCAGTACGCGGCCCGCAGTACTTCGGAGGAGAAGGCCACGGCGGTGCGGCCCGCTTCGAGATCGCGCAGAGCGGTGAGCACCAGAGCGCGAACGAGGACAGCGACGAGGACCGTCTCGGCGACGGTCACGGGGACGTCGCACACCCGCACCTCGACGGTGGGGAAATTGGTCGACGGACGGACGTCCCAGTAGACCATCGCCTTGTCGAGGATGCTGCCGCACTCCAGCATGGCCGCGACGGTGTTGTCGTACTCCTCCACCGACGAGAAGTACGGTGGCGGACCGGCGCTCGGCCAGCGCGACCACAGGATCGAGCGCCAGCTCGCGTACCCGGTGTCGACTCCCCGGTGGATCGGGGAGTTCGCCGACAACGACAGCAAGGTGGGCAGCCACGGCCGGAGGTGATTGCTCACCTGCACGGCGGTCGCCCGGTCCGGCACGGCCACGTGCACGTGACAGCCGCAGATGCCCTGTTCGCGGGCCAGCATGCCGAAGTGGCGTTCCATCCGCAGGTACCGCGGCTTCTCCGTGACCGGAAGCTCCCGGGACCCGACGACCGGGACACCCACCGCCACCAGCCGGGAACCGCAACGGCGGGCGGCCTCGGCGACGAGGGATCGCCGGGTGGACAGGTCGGTGTACAGCTCGTGGGCGTCGTGGCAGACCCCTGACGCCGTTTCGACCTGGCACCGGTCCAGTTCGTACTGCAGTTCCACCCCGAGGGCGCGGGCCTGCTCGACGACGTCGGAGTTGTTGACGGCGGGTTCTCCGGTTTCCGCGTCGACGAGGAGGAATTCCTCTTCGACCCCCACCGTGGGGAGGTCGGACGATGTGGCCATGGTGCCCCCGGCGGGAGTCGCGGTTCGTACCTGAATTCTGCGCCGCCGCCGACGGCGGCGCAGCACTTGTCCGGATACGCGTTCCCGGAGCGGGTGCGCCGGCGACGGGATTCCGTCGAGGAGGCCCGGCGGACGGCCCGGCCGAGTAGGGTCGTTTCCCGAACCGGGGAGGCGTGGTGAACGAATCGGCATCGGTTCCGGGCGAGGCGTGGCCGCGATTGCGCACGGCCGACTGGGCCGCGACTCGGGACACCCTGCACATGTGGTTGCAGATCGTCGGCAAGATCCGGCTGGCTCACGCGCCGATGGTCAACCACTGGTGGCAGGCGACGCTGTACGTCACGCCTCGCGGGCTGGGGACCTCGTCGATTCCTTACCGGCACAACGTATTCGACATCGATTTCGACCTCTGCGAGCACATCCTGCGCATCCGCTCGAGCGACGGTGGCAGCGGCTGCGTCCCGCTCGCTGCGCAGTCGGTGGCGGATTTTCACGGACGCGTTCTCGGCACCCTGGACGAGTTGGGCATCGCCACCCGGATCCAGGGCACCCCGAACGAGGTGGATCCGGCGATTCCGTTCGTGCAGGACCACGAGCACAACACGTACGACCCCGACGCGGCCCACCTCTTCTGGCGGCAACTGCTCGAGGCCGATCGCGTCCTGCACGAGTTCCGAGGGGACTTCCTCGGCAAGGTCAGTCCGGTGCACTTCTTCTGGGGCGCGATGGATCTCGCCTGCACGCGCTTCTCCGGGCGCACCGCGCCACCGCACCCCGGAGGCATCCCCAACTGCGCCGACTGGGTGATGACCGAGGCCTATTCGCACGAGCTCAGCAGCTGCGGATTCTGGCCCGGGGGCGCGGACGAAGGCGCCTTCTATTCCTACGCCTATCCGGCGCCGGAGGGTTTCGCCGAGTATCCGGTGCACCCGGACGCCGCGTACTACTCCACCGAACTGGGCGAGTTCCTGCTGCCGTACGAGGCGGTGCGGACCGCGGCCGACCCCGACGCGGAACTACTGCGGTTCCTGCGCAGCACCTACGAGGCGGCCGCCGATCTCGGCCGCTGGGAGCGAGCCGATCTCGAGCGGCCGACCGGATGAGGGTGCGTGCCGGCGACCCCGACCGGACGGGTCGCGCGAGCCCCCACGCCCTCGCGCGCCCCCGCCGGTGACGGCTCAGAGCAGGTGGACCTTCTTGTAGAGAATCTTCGACGGCCCACCGATCAGGCCGACGCTGTCGAGGAACGTCATGAGCTTGGCGCCGGACTTGCGCACGCGGTCGTGGTAGTGGGTGTTGTTCGCGGCCTCGGCGAGTGCGCGGTCTCGGTCGAGTCCCGCGTTGCTGTACACGTCGGGATGGATCATGCTCTTGACCACGAAGTACACGGTCACCGCGGTGTTGATCCGCTCGAACTGCAGGCGGGCGCGGCTCGCCCCGGCCAGCCGGCGCGCGACCTCCTCGCGGGCGAACCGGATGTGCCGGGCCTCTTCGAGGACGTGGATCTTGCTGACCGTGCGGGTGACCGGCTGGACGCGTTCGTCGCGCATGAAGTCGCGCTGCATCATGTCCAGGATCTCCTCCGCGGCCATGACGCTCGCGTAGGCGTTGGCACCCCGGAAGAACCCGCCCCACACCCGGCCGAGGCGGTGGATGTAGCGGGCCGGGCCGTAGTCCGGCATGCCGAGGCGTTCCCCGGCCCGGCCGAACATGACGGAGTGGCGGCACTCGTCGGCGACCTCGGTGAGGGCGAACTGCACGTGGCGGGAGTGCTTGTCACGGTTGTAGACGTCGCGCAGCAGCATCTGCATGAGCAGGATCTCGAACCACAGGCCCACGCTCGAGACGCTCGCGGCCTCGTGCTTGGTCAGTTCGATGCGCTGTTCCTCGGTCATCTCGTCCCACAGCGCCGTGCCGTACAGCGTGCTCCACTCGGGGGTCATGCCGTACTTGTCGGTGGGGACGGGGGCGTCCCAGTCGACCTCCACCGTCGGGTCGTAGGACTTGCGGGCCGACGAGGCGAGCAGGCGCTGCGCGGTCTCCTCGCGCTCGGACAGCGGGACGCCGGGGACGAAGCCCTTGCTCTCGGCTTCCGACGGGCGGGTGAGCGATGCGGTCATGTCTCCACCTTTTAGTGTGACGACTGGTAACTGTTAATCCGAGGTTACCTCGACAGCCGTCGGTGCACAACGGGTGCGTGCGGATCGGGGCCGTGAGGGCCCGTGCGCGTCCGGCCCGGCAGTGCGTCGACGACACACCGCCGTGAATCGGGGCGCTGCTCAGTCCTGGGCCGGCCGCAGCACCGAGGGGCGCAGCCGATGGAAGTCCTTCACCCGCAGCGCCCGCAGGGGACGCAGCCGGAAACGGTCGTCGCCTTCGAGCACGTCGGCGAGGGTCGAATCGACCAGCACCGTCCCCGGTCGTGCGGCACCGGTCAGTCGCGCGGCGATATTGACCGCCGAGCCGAACATGTCCCCGAACCGGGCCAGGACCGGCCCTTGCGCCATGCCCACCCGCAGATCCGGGGCGTCGGGTCGCGAAGTCGACGACTCCTGCAGCGCGAGCGCGATCCGCGCCGCGTCCGCCGGATCCTCGGCGGCGAACATCACCTCGTCGCCCACGGTCTTGATCACCCAGCCGCCGCCCTGGGTCACGATGCCCGTCGCGGTCGACTCGAAGTCCTCGAGCAGATCGTTGAGCTCGTCGGCGTCGATCCGACGGGTCAGGCGGGTGTACCCCACCATGTCGGCGAAGCCGACCACCAGGACCCGGCCGGCGGACTCGCCCCCGGCCCGCACCACGTTGCGCCCGGTCGTGGCCACCAGGTGCCGGCGCCACACGTACAGCTGCAGGTTCTCGGTGAGCGGCAGCACCCGTTGCAGCAGGCCGTCGACGAACGACCGGATCTCCTCCTCGGACGGGGTGGCTCCGGTGTACTCGGTCTCGAGCCGGTCCAGGATGTGGGTGTTCATCAACGTCACCTCCCACTCGGCCAGTCGCGACATGGACTGCCCCAGCGACCGCGCGGCCGCGAGCTCCAGGTCGGGGTGCAGGGCGCCGCTGCTCACGATCGCGTCGATGTTGCGCAGAGCCGCGACGTCACCGTCCGTGAACGTCCGCGCGTCCGGGTCCGGGTCCACGGTGAATCCCAGCGCCTGCCAGAGCCGTTGGGCGCGTTCGAAGTCCACGCCGGCCAGGGCGGCGCTCTCCTCCTGGGTGTAGCGGCGTTCGCCGCCGAGCAGGGTTCGTTCGAGTTCGGCCTGCACGGCCTGCAGGAGCTCGGTCCCGAGCTCCGGTTGCTCCGACGCGCTCACGTCGCTCCTTCCCGGCCGCCGAAGGTGACCGGCCGACCCAGCATCGCCCACCACAGTTCGGGTGCGCAACGAATTCGCGAGAGTGTCGCACCTGTGTGCGACAGTGATCGCGCCTCCTGCACCCCCAGCACGAAAGGACGCGCATGCCGCCCCGCAGACGAGCCGGCGCCACCGGCCCGGATCACCTCACCGACGAGCAGCTCGCCGAGCTGACCTCCGCCGTCGCGGACGGTCGCCGTGCCACCGTCTATCTCATCGAGGGCATCCCGAGCCTGGGCATCGCGCCGGGCGCGTCGGCCCGGGCTGTGTCGGTGGCGGGCCGCACCGTCACCGTCCGGCCCAAGGGCGTCGACGACGAACTGCCCTTCGAGGCCGAGGAGTTGCGCCTGACGAAGGAGCCGGCCCGCAAGGCCGCGGATCGATCCACCCCGCGCCCCACCGCCCCGCGCCCCACCGCCGCGCGCCCCACCGCCCCGCGCACCCCCGCGCCGCAGCCGGCGGCATCGGGGGCCGCCCGCGGTCCCGCCCCGACGAGCTCGTCCCCGGCGTCCCCGCCCGCCACGAAGGAGACCACCGCCGTGCCGCCCACCGCACCCGAACCGCAGACCGGCGCGACCCCGAAGCCCAAGGCCGCGCCGCGCCGGGCCAAGAAGCAGCCCGGGGTGACCGTCACCATCACGATCGATCCCGAGCAGGAGTGGACGGTCGGTGTCGCGCAGGGCACCAGACGTCTGAGCAAGGCCAATCCCGTCAGCCCCGACGCCGTCGAGCGCGCCGTGCTCGAACTCGGCGACGAGGCGGCCCTCGAAGCGGTCCGGTCGGTGATCGACGCGGCGCGTCAGGCGGCGGAGGAACGCGTCGCTCAGCTCAGCCGTGAACTCGAGGAGGCCAGAAAGGCGTTGGAGAGCCTGGGGTCGGGTTCGACCGGGTAGGCTGACCCGCTGATGCGGCCGGAACCGGCCGGGCGGGAGGGCTCATGTTCAAGCGCGTTGCGATGGCGATCGTCGCAGGTGTTGCACTGCTGGCAGGTGGGACGGGCGTCGCGGTCGCGGCGCCGCCGGTTCCGCTCGGGGGCGGGTCGGGCATCACGCTCGGCAACGGTGCCGAGGATCTGTTCGACTGCACGCTCGCCACGATCGGCAACGACCGGGCCGGCCGGCTCGTCGGCTTCACCGCCGGACACTGCGGCGGACCCGGGACGACCGTGAAGTCCGAGATGGACCTCGGCGCCGGCGTCCTCGGCCGGATCGTCGGGACCAACGAGGTGCTCGACTACTCGGTCATCGAGTTCGACCGCGGCCGAGTCGCACCGGTGAATCGGGTCGGCAACGTCATCATCACCGGCGTCGGCACCCCCGTGGGGTTCCCCAACGTGGCGTGCAAGGAGGGCCGCACCACCGGCAACACCTGCGGTGTCGTCTGGGGCGACGTGTTCAACTCCCAAGAGACCTGGACGCAGGTGTGCGTCGTCGAGGGCGACTCCGGTGCCCCGCTGGTCGTCGGCACGACCCTCGTCGCCATGGTCAACGCGTACCTGCTCACCCCGTGCATCGGCCCGGAGGTGGGCACCAACTTCGTCACGATCCTCGGCGACGTCGACGCCCGCGGCGGCGTCGGTGCGGGGTACCGCCCCATCTGACGTACCGGCGCGGGCTCGTCGGCTACGGGACCGACAGCGGTAGCGGCCGGCCGACGAGGCTCCGTCTCGGGGCCGGCAGGGCCGCGGCGATCTGCCGGATCTGCGAGACGGAATGGGCGTGCGGCGTCGCCACCACGGCCGGGACGCCACTGTCTCCCGCCGCGCGTAGCTCGATGTCGAGAGGCACCTGCCCGAGGAGCGGTGCCGCGATGGCTCGGGCCAGGCGCTCGCCGCCTCCGGTACCGAACAGCGGTGTGCTCGCCTGGCAGGACGAGCACACCAGTGCCGACATGTTCTCCACGACGCCGGCAACCGGCATCCGCAGGTCACGCGCCATGCGGCCCACCCGCTGGGCGACGGTCTGGGCCGCCGGTTGCGGCGTGGTGACGGCGAGGAGCGCCGCATCCGGCACGAGTTCGAGCAGCGAGAGGGTGACGTCTCCGGTGCCCGGGGGCAGGTCGACGAGCAGGACGTCGAGCTCACCCCAGTACACGTCGCGCAGGAACTGTTCGATCGCCTTGTGCAGCATGGGGCCGCGCCAGACCACCGGCTCGTCGTCGCGGACGAAGAACCCGACCGACATGAGAGCGACGCCGAAGGCTTCGACCGGCAGCATCGTTCCGTGCAAGGCGACCGGTGCGCGGCGCACTCCGAACAGATGCGGAACGGAGTAACCCCAGACGTCGGCGTCGAGAACGCCGACCCGCTTGCCCTGCTGGGCCAGCGCCACCGCGAGGTTGGCCGTGAGCGTCGACTTGCCGACACCACCCTTGCCGGAGGCCACGGCGTACACCCGGGTCGGCGAATCCGGACTGAAGGGGGGAGCGTCCGTGGGTTTCGCGCCGCGCAAGCGGGCGGCGAGTTGCCTCCGCTCGGTTTCGTTCATCGTCGCGAAGTCGACCTCGACGCCGGTCACGCCGGCGACTGCCCCGGCGGCCGCGGCGACGTCGGCGGAGAGGGTGGCCCGCATCGGACACGAGGCGGTGGTGAGCCGGACGGTCACCCGGACGAGTCCGGAGCGATCGATCTGCACCTCGCCGAGCATGCCGGCCTGCTCGAGCGGCAGATGCAACTCGGGATCCTCGACCCGGGCCACCGCGGCCCGCACCGCCGCCGCGGAGACTGCCGGGCCGGACGTCCTCCGCGACAGCAGACTCATGCTCGCTCCTCCGCCCCGGGCGCGCGGAAGGCACGCCGACGGGGTTTGACCGGCCGCATCAGGAACTCCGGGCGGCGCAGCCCGGACCGGCTGGGCCCGGGCCGGGTGCACTCCATCCAGGTGCGGTAGACCTCCCGGGACCGCCGGGTGTCCACCACCACGTCGCCGTACCGGTCGTCGGTGCGGGCCTTCTCCACGCGCACCTTCTGGTGCCAGCAGTGCATGCCCGACAGGGGGTCGGGGTGCACGGCGAAGGCGAGGTTCTGATGCACGCCGGGATCGTCCCAGTAGATCCGCTCGCTGTCGGGATCGTCGCTGCGGAACGGCTGTACCCCCTGCTTGTAGCGCAGCCGCCACACCCCGTTTCCGTCGTTGTCGAGATCGACGAGGCCCATCGCCCACCGGGAGCCGGCATTCTCGGACGTGCGCCAGCGGCCCATGTGGTGCGAGAGCGCGAGGACGCCGGGGCGGATCGCCTCGGTGGCCCACACCCGGGCCACGAAGTATCCGATCTCGGTGTTGATCCGGACCAGATCGCCCGTGCCGACGCCGAAGCGCGCGGCGTCCGAGGGATTCGTCCACAGCGGATGCGTGTTGCTGATCTCGTTGAGGTACTTCGCGTTCCCGGACCGAGTGTGGACCAGGGTCGGCAACCGGAAGGTCGGTACGAGCACGATCTCGTTGTTCGCCGGGTCGATCGAGCGGTGCCCGACGTGGGACTCGATGTAGCCCGGGGTGGCGTACTCCTCCCACCCGAAATCGACCATGGTCTCGCTGAACAGCTCGAGTTTGCGCGACGGGGTGAGCCACCCCGCGGTCCTGCTGCCGTCCTCGTGGACGACGCCGACCGCACCCGCCTCGCCGACGAGAGGTGGGGTCGAGTCCAGGGTCACGGCTTTGCGCAGGACCCCGTGCTCGTCCGGGTCCGCCCCCTCGGTCTCGGCGGCCGTCAGCGGCCGCTCGTCGAGTCGGTAGGTGTCCTTGGCGACCTCGAAGACGCCGTATCTGCGCATGTACTCCAGCGGGGTGAGCCCTCGGTCGGCTGCGGCCTTCGGCAGACCCGGCACGCTGTTCTCGAACACCCACCGGTAGTACTCGTCGACGGTGACCTTCTCCCCGGGCCGGTAGGGGGATTCGAAGAACTTGCGGATCCCGAGGCTGCCGTCGGGGTCGATGCGCCAGGACAGCTCGAACCAGAACTCGTTCTCCTCCCACACCTCTCCCGGATTGGACTCGCGGGAGTCGGACACGCTCCGGCCCATGCGCTCGAGCGCCACCCGGGTGACGGGCTGACGGAACCCGAGCCACTTGCCGGCGTACTGCTCGTAGGACTGGGTGTCGTGCCGCTCGGTGCTGTGGCCCATGGGCAGGACGTAGTCGGCGAAGGTGGCCGTCTCGGACCACGTGGGGGTCAGCGCGACGTGGCAACCCACGAGCGATTCGTCGGTCAGGGCCTCCAGCCAGCTGAAGCCGTCGGGGTTGGTCCACACCGGGTTGTAGACGCGCGAGAAGTACATCGACAGCGTGCCGCGGCCGTCCCGGAGCAGATGCGGCAGCAGGATCGACATCTCGTTGGTCGACAGGGGGAACTCGGCGGGCCAGAGCAGCTCGTTCCAGGACTCGTGTCCCTGCGGCACGTTCGGGCCGTGCGCGATGATCTTGTCCCAGCCGTTGGGGCTGGTGCCCCCCTTGGTGCCGACGCTGCCGGTGAGCACGTTGAGGAAGAACAGGGCCCGCGAGACCTGCCACCCGCCGAGGTTGCCGGCGGTCGCCGCCCGCCAGACGTGCGCCGACAGGGCCGAACCGGCGGTGGCGACGATCCGGGCGAGCTCGGCGATCTGCGCCTCGGGAACCTGCGCTTCCTGTGCGGCGTAGGCGAAGGTGTACCCGGAGTAGTCCTCGGTCAGTGCGCCGACGAACGCGTCGAAGTCGTCGGCGGGCAGTTCGGGGTGGCGGTGCTTCATGTAGGTGGACCAGTTCACCCAGCGACGCAGGAAGGCCCGGTCGATGCGGTCGGTGCGCAGCAGATGCGATGCGACGGACAGCAGGATCGCGGCCTCGCTGCCGGGCCACGGGGCGATCCACAGGTCGGCGTGCGACGCGGTGTTCGACAACCGCGGATCCAGGACGACGACCTTGGCGCCGCCCTGGATCTTGCCCTCCATGATCCGCTGCGCGTGCGGGTTGAAGTAGTGCCCGGTCTCGAGGTGGCTCGAGATCAGCAGGATGACCCTGGCGTTCGCGTAGTCCGGGGAGGGCCGGTCGTAGCCGCCCCACAGGGAGTAGCCCAGCCGGGCGCCGGCGGAGCAGATGTTGGTGTGGCTGTTGTGCCCGTCCACGCCCCACGCCAGCAGGAACCGCTCGGCGAAGCCGTCCTCGCCGGGCCGGCCCACGTGGTAGACGACCTCGTCCCGGCGGTCCTCCACGATGGCGGCCCGGATCCGGGCGGCGATGTCGTCGAGGGCCTCGTCCCAGCCGATGCGCTCCCACTGCCCACTGCCGCGGGCACCGACGCGCTTGAGCGGGTGCAGGATGCGCTCGGGGTCGTTGATCTGGTTGATCGTCGCGGGACCTTTGGCGCAGTTGCGCCCGCGTGAGCCCGGATGGGCCGGGTTCCCTTCGAGCCGCTTGATGGACAGATCGGACTTGTCGACGTACGCGAGCAGACCGCATGCCGATTCGCAGTTGAAGCAGGTGGTGGGCACCAGCATGTACTCGTGCGGAACCTTACGAGGGTGGGCCTTGGCGTCGTATTCGACGTGATGGTCCCAGTTCTCGACCGGAGGAAAGTTCCGCAGCCGCTCGTGCGTGCGCTGACCGGGCAGCACCGGCTCGGCCGCGATGTGTTCCGGCTCGGCCGCGATGCGCTCCGTCTCGGCAGTCATGGCAGTTCCCTTCGGATGGATGGGCGGGTGCCCGGTGGGCCCCTCACGACAGCGGCGGATCCTGACCCGCCCGGACGAACACCGTCTCGTAGGCCAGCAGCGCGACCTGCGTCAGCAGACCGGCGGCGATCAGGAGGACGGCACCGGCGGAGCCGTTCCACGACGGGGCGGCCAGCGCGGCCGCCACCACTGCCGGGGCGATCGCCCCCAGCCGGAACAGCCGGGCGTAGCGGCCTCGGGTGACGATGTGCGCGGCGACGGTCGCCTGCCGGCTCGCATGCCTGCCGGAGTACTCGATGCCCAGCATCAGCAGATGCAGCACGGTCGAGATCACGAAGACGCGGACGAGGAAGGCGACCGCACCGTCGGTGAGACCCGCGAACGGCGCGAGGACGAGCAGTGCCCCGGTCCCGACCATGGCGGCCTGGACCAGCAGGTGCCAGAACAACAGCGGTGACTGCCACAGGTCGCGCCCCTCGGCCTGCCCGAAGAGGAACCCGGTGTAGCCGGCGACGAGCGCGCCGGAGGCGAGGGCGGCCCAGGCGAGTACCGTTGTCGCCCAGCTTGATTCGAGCAGGCTGGCGAGGACCCACAGGGCGGCGACACCGCCGAAGGCGGCCAGCGCGTACGCGCCCCACACGAGCCACGAGGACCAGTTGGATTTGAGGAAGATGTAGAGAAAACGCTCGGGCCGCTTCAGGTCCCAGATCAACAGCACTCCGGTGAGCGCCGCGCCCGCCATGGCCACCACGGGGGCCGCGTAGTCGCCCAGCCACCCCAGGTCGATGCCGAGGAGGTGGGCCAGCCCTGCGACGGCGAGGGCGCCGGCTCCGACGGCCTTGGTCCACAGGTAGGTCGTCACGCGCCATCCCCACGGCCGCGGATGGGCCGTGTTCAGCGTGGTGCGCGCCTTGGTCGTGCGATCCCTGGGCAGGTCGGCGGCGGTCTCGCGGCGGTGCGCGTCCGGCTCCGCCCAGATGTAGGTGTCGGCGACCGGCGCGGCCAACGGATCGAGGACCGCCCGGTCGGCACCGAGATAGAAGACGTTCGGCCCGGTGTTCTGCTCCGGGGAACGCACGGTGGTCTGCTGCGTGCTGACCAGGGTGGCGATGCCGCTCGTCGGATCGTCGAGGTCACCGACCCAGATCGAGTGGGTGGGGCACACCACGACGCAGGCAGGCTCCATCTCGTTGTCGATACGATGCGCGCACATGTTGCACTTCGCCGCGGTGTGGGTGTCCTGATCGATGTAGATCGCGTCGTAGGGGCACGCCTGCATGCAGCTCTTGCACCCGATGCAGCGCTCGTTGTCGAAGTCGACGATCCCGTCGTCGCGCTTGAACAGGGCTCCGGTGGGGCAGATCTTCACGCACGGCGCATCGGTACAGTGGTTGCACCGCATGACACCGAAAGATCTTGTGGTGTTCGGAAACTCGCCGGAGTCGACGTACTTCACCCACGTACGGAACTGGCCGAGCGGCACCTCGTGCTCAGTCTTGCAGGCGACCGTGCAGGCGTGGCAGCCGATGCACGTGCGCTGGTCGATCGCGAAGCCGTAGCGCACCGAATCACTTCTTCCGGATGAGGTAGCGGTGGATGCCGTCTTCGCTGTTGTTGTCCAGCAGTTCGTTTCCCGTGTCGTTCGCCCACGAGGGGATGTCGCGTCTCGATCCGCCGTCGGTGGCCTCGACGAGCAGGATCTGCCCCGACTCGAGCTTCTTGATCGCGCGCGAGGCGAGCAGCACCGGCATCGGGCACTTCTGCCCCTTGGCGTCGACGACGACGTCGATCTGGTAGTCCACGGTCGGCTCCTGTGTCGGGAACGGATCAGATGAACAGGCTGATCTGGGACCTGCTCATGGCGGAGAGGGCGGTGGCTGCACCGACGGGCTCGCCGACGCCCTCGATGAGCTGGTCGTGGCGCACACCGAGCAGGTCCATGCTCATCTCGCACGGCCACAGGTTCACCCCCATCTCGGTGCACATCTCGACCAGCTCGGCGGGATGGGCCACATTCTTCTGGCGGGCAAGCTTTTTCATCATCCACGGGCCGGCGCCACCCAGGTGGAGCTTGGACAGTTTCATGTGCTGCATCCCGGGCCGGTTCATGCCGGCCAGCGCCTTGGTCATCGCGTCGGTCCCGGTGATCCGGACGTCGTCGCGCACCAGGGGGAACAGTCCCCAGAAGGTGAAGAAGATCGTGGTGGACATTCCGTAGGCGGCACCGGTGGAGCCCAGGATCAGCGCCGGCCACATCCTGTCCAGATCGCCGCTCCAGGCCACGATCGTCATGCTCTCGTCGTCGACGTCACGCTGCGGGTTGTCCGACATGCGCCGGCCCCTTTCGTGGTTGCCGGGGAGGCCTTGTCCGGCCTTCGCGCGGAGTGTTGCGATATGTGATCCAGGACACTACATTCGTGTATGCGCATACCGCAAGATGGTTCGGAAAGTCGCCCTCCCGGTGTGCGGACCACCCGCCCGTTTCGTCCCTGGGAGGACACGTGGCCGATACCGTCACCGCCTCGGAGCTGTTTCTCGAGCTCCGGGCGGGCACCGTTCCCGAGATCCTCGACATCCGCAGCACCGAGGATTTCCGGGCCGGCAGGATCGAAGGACCCCGGCCCGTTCCCACTCGCCACGTCCCGGTCTATCGGGTGATGGAAGAGCTCGAGGAACAGGCCGCCGCCACGCGGTCGGGTGCCGTCGTCGTCTGCGGGCAGGGCAACGGCTCCGAACTGGTCGCCGAGGAATTCGAGACGCTGGGCCTGCGCACCCGTTCCCTCGAGGGCGGTACCGACGCGTGGAACCGGCTCCTCGTTCCCGTCGAGATCACCGGACTGCCCGGCGACGTGCGCATCTGGCAGTTCCAGCGCCCGGCGAAGGCCTGCCTGTCGTACCTCGTCGGCGTGCCCGGCGGCCGCGGCATCGTCGTCGACCCCGCCAGGTCGACCGAGGCATACCTGGAACTCGCTCGAAAACAAGATGTTTCGATCGTGCACGTCGTGGACACCCACGTGCACGCGGACCACGTCAGTGGTGGCCCGGCGCTGGCGGCCCGGCTCGATGCGGAGTATCACCTGCCGCCGGAGGACGCCGGCGGCATCGTCCCGTTCCCCAACCGGCCGCTGAAGGAGGGCGACGAACTCGACCTGGGATCCGCCGCCGTCCGGGCCATGACCATGCACCTGCCGGGCCACACTCCCGGCACGACGGCACTGCTGGTCAGCGAATCGGTCCTGCTCGTCGGCGACACCGTCTTCGTCCGGGGCCTCGGCCGGCCCGACCTGACCGGCCGGGCCGAGGAGCTGGCGCGGGATCTGTTCCGCAGCGTGCACGACAGGCTGCGGCCCCTCGACCCGCGAACGACGATCGCCCCGGCCCACTGGTCGAGCAACGAGGAGATCAACGCCGACGGACTGGTCGTCACCACGCTCGAAGAGATCTTCACCGCCACACTGCTGAACGAGCACGCCCTCGAACGCTTCGTCGAGCAGATCGTGAACTCGCTGCCCGCCGCCCCGGACACCTACGAGACGATCCGCCGCGTGAACGCCGGACAACTCGCTCCCGCCGACGACGAGATCGACGTCCTCGACGTCGGCCGCAACCAATGCGCGGCCTCGACCTCCCTGAAGGCCGCCCACTGAGCGGCACGGCCGCCGACGACACCAGCACGCTCGCCGCGCTCGCGCCCCGGCCGCGATCCGGGACGCCGCTGCCCCCCGACCGGCACACCTATACTCGGCACCCGACGCTCGGAGGAGTGATGGAACAAGACATCGCGGCACAGTTGCAGGAACTCCACGCCCGAGTCTGCAAGGCCATCGCCGACCCCAAGCGACTGCTCATCATCAACGAACTCCGGGACGGTGAACTCAGCGTCGGTGACCTGTGCGAGGCGCTGGGCTTCAGCCAGTCCAACGCCAGCCAGCACCTGTCCGTTCTCCGCGAGCGCGGGATCGTGAACGCGCGACGTTCCGGCAACAACGTCTTCTACTCGCTGCGCAGCCGGAAGATCGTGCAGGCGGTGGACCTGCTCCGGGAATTCCTGGCCGAAGACCTGGCCGACCAGGCGAACCTGCGGGGCGCCCTCGACGGCCGGAAAGTCGACCTCGGCCTCGATCGGTAGGGCGCCGTCGCGCAGGCCGATTCTCCACCGTCCCGACGGATCCGCGAATCGGGTCAGCCGCAGACCGCCCCGCCCGACGCCGAACCGACCAGCTTCGTGTACTTGGCCAGCACCCCGCGCGTGTAGCGGGGAGGCAGCGGCTCCCACCCCTGCCGGCGGGACGCGAGTTCGTCGTCGTCGACCAGCACGTCCAGGGTGCCGTTCGCGACGTCCAGCCGGATCGGGTCGCCGTCGCGGACGAACGCGATCGGGCCGCCGTCCACGGCTTCCGGCGCCACGTGCCCGACGCACAGGCCCGTCGTGCCCCCGGAGAACCGGCCGTCGGTGAGCAGCAGCACGTCCTTGCCGAGCCCGGCGCCCTTGATCGCGCCGGTGATGGCGAGCATCTCCCGCATTCCCGGCCCACCCTTCGGGCCCTCGTACCGGATCACCACCACGTCGCCCGCCGTGATCGTGCCGTCCTCGAGGGCATCCATCGCCGCCCGCTCGCGCTCGAAGACCCGGGCGGTGCCCTCGAACACCGACTCGTCGAACCCGGCGGACTTCACCACCGCCCCGCCCGGGGCGAGACTGCCCTTCAGGATCGTGATGCCACCCGTGGGATGGATGGGCTCACCCAGGGCGCGCAGCACCTTGCCGTCCGGATCGGGCGGGGCGATCTCGGCCAGGTTCTCGGCGACGGTCCGCCCCGTGACGGTGAGGCAGTCACCGTGCAGCAGACCCGCATCGAGCAGCGCCTTCATGATCACCGGGACGCCACCGATGTGGTCGACATCCTTCATCACGTGCCGGCCGAACGGCTTGACGTCGGCCAGATGCGGAACGCGAGCACCGATGCGGGAGAAATCGTCCAGCGTCAGCTCGACCCGCGCCTCGTGCGCGATCGCCAGCAGGTGCAGCACCGCGTTGGTCGACCCGCCGAACGCCATCACCACGGCGATCGCATTTTCGAACGCCTCCTTCGTGAGGATGTCGGAGGCCGTGATGCCGCGGCGCAGCAGGTTCACCACGGCCTGGCCGCTGCGGCGGGCATATCCGTCGCGGCGGCGGTCCGTCGCCGGCGGCGCCGCGCTGCCCGGCAGCGACATACCGAGCGCCTCGGCCGCGCTGGCCATCGTGTTCGCCGTGTACATGCCGCCGCACGCGCCCTCGCCGGGGCAGATGGCCCGCTCGATCGCGTCGACGTCCTCCCGGCTCATCAGCCCCCGGGCACACGCGCCGACCGCCTCGAAGGCGTCGATGATCGTCACGTCGCGTTCGGATCCGTCGGACAGCTTCGCGACGCCCGGCAGGATCGACCCCGCATACAGGAACACGGCCGCCAGGTCGAGACGCGCGGCGGCCATCAGCATCCCGGGCAGGGACTTGTCGCACCCGGCGAGCAGCACCGACCCGTCGAGCCGCTCCGCCTGCATGACGGTCTCCACGCTGTCGGCGATCACCTCGCGTGAGACCAGCGAGAAGTGCATCCCCTCGTGGCCCATCGAGATGCCGTCGGAGACGGAGATCGTGCCGAACTCGAGCGGGTAGCCGCCGGCGGCGTGCACGCCGTCCTTGACCGCCTGCGCCAGCCGGTCCAGCGACAGGTTGCACGGGGTGATCTCGTTCCACGACGAGGCCACCCCGATCTGCGGCTTGTCCCAGTCGTCGTCGCCCATGCCGACTGCACGGAGCATGCCGCGTGCGGCGGTCTTCTCGAGGCCGTCGGTGACGTCGCGGCTGCGGGGCTTGATGTCCGGCTCGGTCACACTGCTCGCCTCCGGCTCGGTCACACTGCTCGCCTCCGGCTCGGTCGCCCTGCTCGCCTCCGGCTCGGTCGCCCTGCTCGCCTCCGGCTCGGTCGCCCTGCTCGCCTCCGGCTCGGTCGCCCTGCTCGCCTCCGGCTCGGTCGCCCTGCTCGCCTCCGGCTCGGTCGCCCTGCTCATCGCGTTCCTCCCGGCCGGGGGTCGCGCCCGGTCAGCGCCAGCAACCGGTCCTGCAGGGGCGCGTCGTCGGGCATCGGCACCGGCGGCGCGAACAGCCCGCTCGCACCCAGCATCTCGCGCTGTGGCTGCAGGTCCTCCCAGACGGCCGTCACCAGGTCGGGGTCGAGGGTCTCGTCGGCGCCGACGGCCCGCGCCAGATCCCAGGTGTGGATCGCGATGTCGCCCACCTGCTGTCGCAGATAGTCCCGCGCGGGGACCATCCCGTACGACAGGTGTACCTGTCTGTCCGGATCGGTGGACGCCCACGCGACGGACGCGTCGACCGCGTGCCGGTCCCACTCGGCCGACAGGTCGTCGCCGAGGGGGACGAGGTCGGCCTCCGCCTCGGCGATCGTCTTTCCGGCGAGGAGGGGCGGCACCCACCGTTGCTCGTCCACCACATGCCGGACCAGCGTGGCGACGTCCCATTCGGTGTCGGGGGTGGGGGCGGACCAGTCGGTGACCGCCGAGAGCCGGTTCTCGAAACCCTGCCGGGCGATGCGCTGCAATTCGAGCCAGTCGTACGACATGGATTCAGCGTAGGCGGGTGGTGGCGACGGCACCGGGTTTCCCGGACGTGCGCCGGATGCCGATGTTCGGAAGGATCGAGCAGGCGCGCCCGGCGCGCCTCCCGCTCGTCCGACATGCACTGGAGAATTCATGCCCGTCCCCACCGTCGCCCTCGCGCCCGGCCTGACCGTCAGTGCCCAGGGATACGGCGCGATGTCCGTCTCGCCCGCCTACGGCCCGGTCGACCTCGACGAGGCCCTCGCCACGCTGCATCACGCGGTCGATCTCGGCATCACGTTCGTCGACACCGCCGACGTCTACGGCGACGGCACCAGCGAGCGGGTCGTCGGGAAGCTGCTGAAGGATCGCGGCGACGAGGTGCAGGTGGCCACCAAATTCGGCCTGGTCGGCGCGCTGGGTACCGGCAACCGCGGTATCGACGGCCGCCCCGAATACGCGAAGCGGGCGATCGACGAGTCCCTGAGCCGGCTCGGGGTGGACAGCGTCGACCTGTACTACCTGCACCGCGTGGACCCGACCGTCCCGATCGAGGACACCGTCGGCGCCCTCGCCGAGCTGGTGCAGGCGGGCAAGATCCGGCACATCGGCCTGTCCGAGGCCACCGGCGACGAGTTGCGGCGCGCGCACGCCGTGCACCCGATCGCCGCGATCCAGTCCGAATGGAGCATCGTCTCCCGTGACGTCGAGAAGAACGTCGTGCCGACGGCCGCCGAGCTGGGCATCGGATTCGTGCCGTACTCGCCGGTCAGCCGGGGTCTGCTCACCGACGACTTCGACGCCGGACAGATCGGCGACCGGGATCTGCGCCGGCGTTTCCCCCGGTTCGACGCCGAGGCGCTGCCCGCCAACCTGCAGGTGCGCGCCGCGGTGCGCGCGGTCGCGGACGAGGCGGAGGCGACCGTCGCCCAGGTGGCGCTGGCGTGGCTCGACGCCAGGGCGCGGCAGTTCGGGTTGCCGTCGATCGCGATCCCGGGCAGCCGCTACGCCGCGCGCGTCACCGAGAACGCCGGGGCACTCGACGTGCGGCTCACCGACGAGCAGCTCGTCCGGCTCGACGCCCTCGCCGACACCGTCGTGGGCGGGCGGGCCGCGGACCCGACCTGGGTGTCGTGGGGCCGGGAGTGACTACCGGCGGGTAGACGCCTCGCCGCGTAGGGTCGTTTCATCATGAAACGGGTGTGGTGGGTGTGGGGCGTGGGTGTCTTCGCCTATGTCGTGGCCGTCATGCATCGCACGTCGTTCGGCGTGTCCGGTCTCGCCGCCACCGAACGTTTCGACATCACTCCGGCCGTGCTCTCCGGATTCGTGGTCCTGCAGATCGTGGTGTATGCGAGCATGCAGATCCCGGCCGGGGTGTTGCTCGACCGGTTCGGTTCGCGGGTGATGATCGCCTCGGGTGCGGCGATCATGGCGTCGGCGCAGCTGGTGCTGGCGTTCACCGAATCCCTGCCCGCCGCCTATGCGGCCCGAGTCTTCGTCGGCGCGGGCGACGCGCTCACGTTCATCTCGGTGCTCCGACTGGTGCCGGTGTGGTTCGACGTGCGACGGGTGCCGCTGGTCTCCCAGCTCACGGGCATCCTCGGGCAACTGGGGCAGGTGCTCTCGGCGCTGCCCTTCGTGCTGATCCTGAACGGATCGGGGTGGAGCGCGGCCTTCGCGAGCGCTGCCGCTCTGGGGGTGCTCGCGTGCGTGCTCGCCGTGGCCGTGGTGCGCGATGCACCGCCCGGCGTGGTCGTGCGGACCCAGGCTGCGGGGATGCGGCAGGTGCTCGGGCAGCTCGGGGTGGTGTGGCGCCGGCCGGGGACGCGGCTCGGGTTCTTCACCCACATGGGGACCCAGTTCTCCATCACCACGTTCGCGTTGTTGTGGGGCATGCCGTATCTCCAGTCGGCGCAGGGACTGTCCGCGGCCGCCGCCGGTTCGCTGCTCACCCTCTCCGTGGTGTCGGCGATCGCGGCCGGCCCGGTGCTCGGGATCCTCAGCGGCCGCTTCCCGCTGCACCGCTCGTGGCTGGTGCTGTCGATCATGGTGAGCAACGCGGTGATGTGGACGATCGTGCTGCTGCTGCCGGCGCCGGCCCCGATGTGGCTGCTCGTCCTGCTGATCGTGATCATCTCGGTCGGCGGGCCCGGGTCTATGATCGGATTCGACTATGCGCGGACATTCAACCCGAGCACCGCGCTCGGCACCGCCCAGGGCATGGTCAACATCGGCGGATTCCTGGCGTCCCTGCTGGTGATCCAGGCGATGGGGGTGATCCTGCAGCGTCTCGGTGGCTACACCTTCGAGGCGTTCCGGGTCGCCTGGCTGGCGCAGTATCCCGTGTGGATCGTGGCGATCGTCGGGGTGCTCGTCACCCGCGGCAAGGCTCGCCGCGAGGCGGGCGTATCGCCGCGGACGTTGCGGCAGGTGCTGCGCGACGGTCGTCGCGCGGGGCCGCCGGTGGAGTCGCCGACGCGCGTCGAGGAGGCTGGCGATGGCGGGGATCGGACCCGAGCGGACTGACAGCCCCCGACGGGATCCGGCCGGTGTCGGCAGGTCCGGCGGGTTCGCCCTGGAGGACTTGCGGACCAAGGTCGGAATCGTGCGGGACGAGTTCGTCGATCGTCACGGCTACGACCCCGTCGAACACGTCGAGTCGTGGACAGCCGCTGCCGCGCCGTCGGCCGGGCTCGCCGGAATCCGCATCACGTGCGGAGTGAACGCCGACGTGTACCGGCTGCGGGATCTGCTCGCCGTCCGGCGGGACGTGCGGGTGGTGGAGGCGCGGGACTACATCAGACGCGCGGGTCCCGACGGATACCGGGGTCTGTGCCTCGTCGTGGAGGTTCCGGTGGCACGGTCGGACGGCGTGCGCGCGGTGCGCGTCGAAGTGCAGATCCGCACCGGGATCATGGAATCGTGGGAGTTCGTGGCGACCCGGCTGCGCACCGGATTCGCCGATCACCTGCCTCCGGAGATGCTCGACGAGCTGGGCGCGGCAGCCGAGCGTGCCCGCGACCTCGACTCGCGGATCGGCGCCCTGCACCGGCGCATGGAGGACCGCATCGCCGGGTCGCAGCAGGAGGCGCCGCCGGCCTAGGCCCGGCCGTGCACTTGCGCGCGCAAAACCTTGTCGCGCGGGCATTTACGGGCGCATACAGCACCACCCCGCGCGGGGACGACGACGGCACGGACCCCCGCCGAGAACTCGACGGGGGTCCGCGGTGTGAGGCTCAGTTGTAGCTGTAGAAGCCCTGGCCGGTCTTGCGGCCGAGACGGCCGGCGTCGACCATGCGGCGCAGCAGCGCCGGCGGCGCGTAGTGCGGCTCGGCGAACTCGTCGTACAGCGACTGGGCGGCGTTGAGCGTGACGTCGAGGCCGACGGTGTCGATGAGGGTGAGCGGACCCATCGGGTAGCCGCAGCCGCCCTTCATCGCGGCGTCGATGTCTTCCTTCGTCGCATAGCCCGACTCGAGCATCCGCACGGCGGAGGTGAGGTAGGGGATCAGCAGCGCGTTGACGATGAAGCCTGCGCGGTCGCCGGCGCGGACCGTCGTCTTGCCGAGGGTGTTCTTGACGTAGTCGAAGACGGCGTTCGCCGTCTCCTCCTCGGTGGTCAGCGCCGAGATGATCTCCACCAGCGGCATCACCGGCACCGGGTTGAAGAAGTGCACACCCACGACCTGACCCGGACGCGACGTCGCCTGGGCCATCTTGATCACCGGCAGCGACGAGGTGTTGGTCGCCAGGATGCCGGACGGCTTCACGACCGCGTCGAGCTTGGTGAAGATGTCGACCTTGAGCGACTCGATCTCGGGCGCCGCCTCGATGACGAGATCACGGTCGGCGAGATCGGTGACGTCGGTGGTGACGCGGACCCGCGCGACGGCGGCGTCGGCCTCCTCCTGCGTGATCTTGCCGCGGGCGACGCCCTTGCCGATCGAGCCGGCGACACGCTTGCGTGCCGCCTCGGCGAATTCCTCGCTGGTCTCGAGCACGATGACGTCGCTGCCGGCCTTGGCGCACACCTCGGCGATGCCGGCACCCATCGTGCCGCCACCGACCACGCCGATCAATTCCACTGCCACGGGGGATTCTCCTCGTTACGAAGGTTGGACCAGGGTGAACTTACTGCCGCGGGGTCAGCGCAGCAGCGCGCGGGACATGACGACCCGCTGGATCTGGTTGGTGCCCTCGTAGATCTGGGTGATCTTGGCGTCGCGCATCATGCGCTCGACCGGGAAGTCGGTGGTGTATCCGGCGCCGCCGAACAACTGCACGGCGTCGGTGGTGACCTCCATCGCGACGTCGGACGCGAAGCACTTGGCGGCGGAGGAGATGAAGCCGAGGTTCGGCTCGCCGCGCTCGGCGCGTGCCGCCGAGGTGTACACCATCAGGCGTGCGGCCTCGACCTTCATGGCCATGTCGGCGAGCATGAACTGCACGCCCTGGAAGTCGGAGATCGGCTTGCCGAACTGCTTGCGGTCCTTGGTGTAGGCGATCGCGGCGTCGAGCGCGCCCTGGGCCAGGCCCACGGCCTGCGCACCGATGGTGGGCCGGGTGTGGTCCAGCGTGGCGAGGGCGGTCTTGAAGCCGGTGCCGGGCTCGCCGATGATGCGGTCGCCGGGGATGCGGCAGTTCTCGAAGTACAGCTCGGCGGTCGGGGAGCCCTTGATGCCGAGCTTCTTCTCCTTGGGACCGACCACGAAGCCCTCGTCGTCCTTGTGGACCATGAAGGCGGAGATGCCGTTGGCGCCCTTGTCGGGGTCGGTCACGGCCATGACGGTGTACCAGCTGGACTTGCCGCCGTTGGTGATCCAGCACTTCGAGCCGTTGAGGATCCAGTCGTCGCCGTCGGCCTTGGCACGGGTACGCATGCCCGCGGCGTCGGAGCCGGCCTCCCGCTCGGACAGCGCGTACGACGCCATCTCGCCCTTGACCAGGTCGGGCAGGACCTTCTGCTTGAGCTCCTCGGAGCCGGACAGGATCAGGCCCATGGTGCCGAGCTTGTTCACGGCCGGGATCAGCGAGGACGAACCGCAGACGCGCGCGACCTCCTCGATGACGATGCAGGTGGCGACGGAGTCGGCGCCGTCGCCGCCGTACTCCGTGGGGACGTGGATCGCGTTCAGGCCGGACTTGTTGAGGGCGTCGAGCGCCTCCTGCGGGAAGCGGGAGTTCTCGTCGACGTCCTTGGCGAAGGGTGCGATCTCCTTCTCGGCCAGCGCGCGGATCGCGGCGCGAAGCTCGTCGTGCTCCTCGTTCAGCTTGAACAGACCGAACTCCGGGTTGAAGGCCATGACGGCGGACTCCTATCGGCACGCAGTGCCAGTATCTGAGTTGGTGTCGCCTTCACCCTAGCGGACGTAGGGCGCGCGACGTCATGAAATTGCATCAAGTGAAGCACGGCACTCAGTGCCAAGTCAATGGCTGTGCTGGTCGGTTGTCCCCCGCGACGTCAGTCCGGTGTCCCCTCGAGCTGCGCCTGCACCCGACGGGCGACCTCCGCAGGCGGGGTACCCGGCGGATAGGTCACGACCGTGATCGCCCGCTCGCCGGTGGCGTGCGCGGCATCGGGGGCCCCGCCCTGTCCCGGTGCGACACCGAACGACCGTCGCACCTCGAGCAGCGCGCGGCGCAGTTCCTCCGCCGTCGCGGACTCGTCGCCGCGGATCATCGCGCGCAGCAGGAAGTTGTGCGTCGCGGTCATCGCGGCCGCGAAGCTGACGATCCGCACCCCCGACTCCGACGGCACGGCGGAACGCAGGTAGTCGGTGAACAGCCGCTCGTAGCGGTACGTCGTGACCAGCTCCCGCTCACGCAGCGCGGGCACCCGCTGCACCACCCGGTACCGCCACACCGCAAGCTCCCGCTTGTCCCGGAAGTGCCCGAACACCAGCTCCGCGGCCTCGGCGGTGGCCGCCCACGGATCCGCGAAATGCCCCGACAGGTACCGCGCGACCTGCTCGAGCAGCGACTCGTGATCGGCGAAGATCACGTCCTCCTTCGAGCGGAACTGCCGGAAGAAGGTCCGGCGCGAGACCCCCGCGGCCGACGCGATCTGCTCGACGGTGGTCGACTCGTAGCCGTACTCGGAGAACAGGCGGATCGCCTGCGTCACCACGTGCACCCGGAACTGGGCGGGATCGGGGCCGGTCGCGTCGATGCGGCGGGTGGAGTCGGGACCGAGTGCCATGGTTGTCAGTATCCAATCCGCCGCATCGAAGTCGAAACGGCCGCGCCGCCGATCCTTGCGCCGCGGCCGGCCTCAGGCCTGCGGCGAGTGCGCGGCCCGCAGCTCGAACTTGAGGATCTTGCCGGTCGGCGTGCGCGGCAGATCCAGCGGGAACACGATCTCCCGCGGCACCTTGTACCCGGCGAGCAACGTGCGGGTGTAGGAGATGAGTTCCTCAGCCGTGACGGTCTCGTCCTTCTTCAGGATCACGAACGCCTTGGGCCGCTCGCCCCACTTCTCGTCGGGCACGCCCACCACCGCGACGTCCAGCACGGCCGGGTGGCTCACGATGGCCTGCTCGACCTCCACGGTGGAGATGTTCTCGCCCCCGGAGATGATGATGTCCTTCGCGCGGTCCTTGAGCTGGATGTAGCCGTCCGGGTACATCACGCCCAGGTCGCCGGTGTGGAACCAGCCGCCCTCGAACGCCTTCGCCGTGGCTTCCGGATCCTTGAAGTAGCCCGCCATGACGTTGTTGCCGCGCAGCACGATCTCGCCCATCGTCTGCCCGTCGGCGGGCACGTCGTTCATGTTCGCGTCGACGACCCGCGCGTTCTCCGCCTGCAGCATGCCCACGCCCTGACGCGACAGCAGCGCCGCGCGTTCCTCGGCGGGCTTGTCGTCCCACGAGTCCTGGTACTCGCAGATCGTGTACGGCCCGTAGACCTCGGTCAGGCCGTACACGTGCACCACGGTCACGCCGATCTTCTCGAGCTGTGCGATCACCGTCGGCGACGGCGGCGCGCCCGCCGTGGTGATCCGCAGCGGCCGGTCCAACCGGTGGGCCTGCGGGGCTTCGGCGATGGTCGAGCACACCGCCGGAGCGCCGCACAGGTTGGTGACCCCGAGGTTGTCGACGGCGTCCCAGATCGCGTCGGCCCGCACGGCCCGCAGGCAGATGTGCGTACCGCCGGCCGCGGTGACGGCCCACGGCGTGCACCACCCGTTGCAGTGGAACATCGGCAGGGTCCACAGGTACTGCGTCTTCCCGTCGAACCCGTTGTGGAACGTCTCGCCGAAGGAATTGAGATACGCGCCGCGGTGCGTGTACATCACGCCCTTCGGCTTGCCGGTGGTGCCCGAGGTGTAGTTCAGGGTGATGACCTGTTCCTCGTCGTCGACGCCCCAGTGCAACGGGGTGTCGTCGAGCCCGTCGGCGGCAGCGAGGAACTCGTCGTACCGGGCGGTGACGATCCCGGCCGGAACGTCCGGGTACGGAACCGTCGAATCCGGCACCTCCACGACTTCGGTCAGCGACGGCACGCTGTCCGCGAGACCCGCGACCGATCCGACGAACTCCGAGTCGACGAACAGCAGCGACGCCTCGGCGTGACCGAGGATGTACTCGAGCTCGGGTCCGGCGAGCCGTGAGTTCAGCGCGATGAGCACCCCGCCGGCGAGGGGCACCGCGAAGTGCGCGATGAGCAGTTCCGGCACGTTCGGCGCCAGGAACGCCACCCGGTCGCCGGGCTGGATGCGGCTGCGCAGAACCCGTGCGAAGCGCTGTGCCTCGTCGGCGAACTGCGCGTACGTGTAGCGGCGGTCCCCGTGGATGATCGCGGTGCGATCCGGGAACACGGACGACGATCGCTCGAGGAACCGCAGCGGGCTGAGCGGGGTGTGGTTCGCCGTTCGGGCGGCGGTGCTGGACGTGAGGGTGGACGACGGGGTGGACACGGATACCTCCGGAACTTCGGCACTCGGTCGGTGTACGCCATTGTGATCGCTGCAACACCGGAACGGGTGGAGGCTATGGGTCACGGGAGATCCCCCGCTACCCTCCGAAGTGGGTATTCGTGGTCTCGGAGGTGGTTCCGGTGAGTTCTGTGTCGGAGAGGCTCGGGGCGTCGACTGCTGCGCCGACGGGTCGGCACGCGCAGCTGCGGCCGAGCGACGAGGACGCGCTGCGCGCCGAGCTGCGCCGCCTCCAGACCTCCACGGGGATGCCCGTGCTGTTCGGCGGCACCGTGCACGGCGGGGACATGTTGCTGTCCGGGTTCGTCGGCACGCGCAGCGGCATCCTCCGCGACCTGGTGATCAGCTCCGAGTGCGGGCTCGGCGGCAAGGTGGTCGCCGAGCAGCGGCCCGGCGCGGTGTCGGACTACTTCAACTCCCGCCAGATCTCCCACGAGTACGACCGCGAGGTCGCGGGGGAGGGCATCGAGTCGCTGCTCGCCGTGCCGGTGGTGGTGCGCCGCCGCACCCGCGCCGCCCTGTACGGCGGCCTGCGCACCAACCTGCCCATCGGCGACGTCGTCGTCGAGCAGGTGCTGCGCTCGGCCCGCACCCTCGCCCGCGAGATCGAGATCCGCGACGAGGTGGACCGGCGGGTCGCTCTCATCGACAACGCCCGTGCCGCCGCCCCGCCGGCCGTGTCCGCGGCGGTGTCGGAGGGCATCACCGAGAGCTACCTGGCCCTGCGGGAGATCGCGGCACAGACGTCCGACCCGGCGATCGAAGCGCGCCTGCGTGAGGTCGAGGAGAAGCTGCGGACACTGACCGGCGGCAATGCGGCACCGGCGGTGCGGCTGTCGGCGCGGGAGCGGGATGTGCTGGCGTACGTGGCGCTCGGGTGCCGCAACGCCGAGATCGCCGAGCGGCTGGCGCTGAGTGTGGAGACCGTCAAGAGCTACATGCGCAACCTGATGGGCAAGCTCGAGGTGGGCAGCCGGCACGAGGCGGTCGTCGAGGCCCGTCGGCAGGGCCTGCTGCCCTAGCGAAGCTTTGTCGCAGCCCACCTGCGTAGCGGACCGAGTCGGATTCCCGGCTCGGCGCCAGCCGGTAGCGGTGGGCAGCACCGGTATCGGATGAGCTTCTTCAACAGATCTTCACGGGATTTCGTGCCCGACTACAGAAGTGGACACCTACGGTGGGTGAACCCGCCGCAACCGCGGTCGGAGAAGGCGCCGGTGGCGCGCGCATGCCTCCGAGGTGAGAGATGTCTGCACCCGAAGCTGGTTCTGCGGAATCCGTAGGTGGATCGGGTGGTTCGACCCAGGCCCCGCTGCTGACGGCAGAGGGGGTCGAGAAGAGTTTCGGTCGTGGCTGGTGGCCGCGGCGGCACCGCACCGCGGTGCTGCGCGGGGCGGAACTGGAGTTGCACCCCGGCGAGGTGGTGGGGTTGGTGGGGGAGAACGGCTCGGGCAAATCGACGCTGATGAAGATTCTCGTCGGGGATCTGCGGGCCGATGCCGGCAGTGTGCGTCGTCCGCGGCGACTGGGCTATTGCCCGCAGCAGCCGGTGGTCTACGACCGGCTCACCTGCGACGAGCACTTCGAGTTGTTCGGACGGGCGTACCGGATGAGTCCGGAGGCCGCGCACCTCTCCCGCGGCCGCCTGTACACCGCGTTGGGGTTCGACCGCTACGCCGGTACCCGTGCCGACCGGTTGTCCGGCGGGACGCTGGCGAAACTGAACCTGGGGCTGGCGCTGCTGGCCGATCCGGAGGTGTTGTTGCTGGACGAGCCGTATGCCGGGTTCGACTGGGACACCTATCTGCGGTTCTGGGAGATCGTGGCGCAGCGTCAGCAGGCGGGTCGCTCGGTGCTGATCATCAGTCATTTCGTGGCGGACGAGCAACGGTTCGATCGCATCGTCGATCTGCGGGAGGGGCGGACGGTGCCGCGATGATCCTCACCCCCACCGCGCGGTCCGCGGTCGACGATGTCCGGGCGCTGAGCGGCCGGTTCCTGGCCGACTACGCCCGCAACCCGGTGAATCTGCTGGTGCTGGTGGTTGTGCCGGTGGTGTTCGTGATCGTTGCGGCCGGCGCGATGGCCGATGCGGCCCGGCTGCTCGGGGGTGCGAGCGGCCCGGCGGTGGAAACGGCGACGGCCGGGTGGGCGGCGGGTTTCCTGGCCGGGATCGCGATGTACTTCCAGATCAATGCCGCCCGCGCGGCGGACCGTCGACTGGTGTCGGCGGGCCTGACGGCACGGCGGCTGGTGCTGGCCCGGCTCGGTACCGGAGTGGTGTTGGCGGTGCTGGTCTCGGCGGTGGCGTTGCTGGCGCTGGCGGTGCGGGTCGGAATCGATGCTCCGGTGCGGGTGACGGTGGGCACGATGATGTTCGCGGTGATCTATCTGGCCATCGGGGCGATGGTCGGGGCACTGGTGCGCAACCCGGTCAACGGCACCGTGCTGATCCTGTTCGTTTGGATCGTCGACGTGTTCTTCGGGCCGGCGATCGGCTCGGCGCAGCGGGTGGCCACCCGCGGATTTCCCACCCACTTCGTGACGCTGTGGATGGTGGATGTGCCTTCCCGACACGGCGGGAAGGTCGGGGACCTGGGATGGGCACTGGTGTGGATGGCCGGGGCGCTGCTGCTCGGGGCGATGGTGGTCACCGCCACCGTCGGGGGATTGCACGGGCACCGCAAGCGCACCGGCCGGGGTGGGCGGGCGGACCGGTTCTCGGTCGGTCTGACCATGGGATTGCGGGACTGGCGCCGCAATCCGGTGCTGTGGGTGCTGCTGGTGGTGGTGCCGATCGTGTTCATCGCCTTGTCGAAGGCGATGACCGTCCCCGAGTTCGGAATGTTCTCCCTGGTCGAGGACGGACAGGCGGTGACGGAGGTGTTCTGGCTGCCGGACGTGCATGCCGGGACCATGACTCCGATCGCGATTGCGTCGCTGTCGGCGCTGGCCGGGTTGTTCGTGGTGCTCGATGCGCGCAGCGGTGATCGGCGACTGTCGCTGGCCGGCTTCGGCGCCGGGGTGCTGCTGGCGGTCCGGTTGACGGTGATCGCGGTGGCGGCGATGGTGGTGACCGCCTCGTCGTTGCTGGTCACCGCCGCGGTGTTCGATGCCCGTCAGTGGGGCCTGTACGCGGCCGGGAATCTACTGCTGGCATGGACCTACGGGCTGGTGGGCGTGTGCCTCGGGCCGCTGTTCGGGCGGGTCGGCGGCGTGTTCATCGCGTTCTTGGTGCCCTTCCTGGATCTGGGGATCGGGCAGAGTCCGATGCTTCGTCCGCAGCCGCCGCAGTGGGCGCAGCTGCTGCCCGGCTACGGCGCGACCCGGATGATCCTCGACGGCGGGCTGACCGACAGCTTCGACACCGCCGGCCCGCTGCTGGCCGCGTTGGGGTGGCTGGTCGGGCTCACCGCGGTGGCGGCCTGGTTGTTCCGCCGGGCCCCGGCAAGCACACCGCGGCCCGGCGCCGGGCTCTGAACCACCCGGCAGGTCAGTAGCTGGCAACGGTGAGCAGCGCGACCGTGTCGGCGACGGCGTCGATCCGGTGCCGGGTGCGGGGCAGGGCGATCAGGTCCCCGCCGCGCCCGTCCCAGCTCGCCTGGTCGGCGACGACCCGCAACCGCCCGCGCAGGATGTACACCGTTGCCTCACCGGGACCGACGTGCTCGGCCGTGGACTGCCCGGCCTGCAACACCATCAGAGTCTGCCGCAGCACATGGTCGTGCCCACCGTAAACGGTTTCGGCACTTCGACCGCTGGATGCGGTGGCGGCATGCGCGGCCAGGTGCCGGGCGAGCGCGTCGAGCGAGAGCTTCCTCATCGCCGCCCCCGTCCGCTGGTGCCGGCCTGCGCGGTACCGCGGGCAGGGATGGTGCGCGCGGTGCTGCGGGCACCTGCGGCGGCGGTGGCGGGCAGGCGCACGGTGAATCGGGCGCCGGTTCCGGGTCCGCCGCTGGAGGCGGTCAGCGTACCGCCGTGGGCCTCGACCAGGGCGCGGGCGATGGTCAACCCGATGCCGCTGCCCCCTTCTTGCCGGCGACGGGAGGGGTCGGCACGGTAGAACCGGTCGAACAGGTGTCTCAGGTGTTCGGGGGCGATGCCGTCGCCGGTGTCTGTAACGGTGATCTCGACGTCGCTGTCGACGGTGGTGGCGGCGAGGGTGACCGTGCCCCCGGTCGGCGTGTGCCGCAGGGCGTTGTCGAGCAGATTGCCCAGCACCTGCCCGATCCGATCCGGGTCGGCCGTGACCGCGTCGGGGTGCTCGACGTCTTCGACAAGCGCAACGCCCTTGGCGGCGTAGCGGTCGGCGGCGACGCGGACGGCGGCGTCGACGAGGGAGCGGGTGTCGGTGCGCGCGGGCGTGACGGACAGCCGGCCTTCTTCGGCACGGGAGACGGCGCCCATGTCCTCGGCAAGCCGTCCGAGCCGGGCAGTGCTCGACCGTAGGACCGCGAGGGTCTCGGCGTCGGGAACCCGGATGCCGTCTTCGAGGGCCTCGATGTGGGCATCGAGTGTGGCCAGCGGGGTGCGCATCTCGTGCGCGAGATCCGAGAGCATGCGCCGCCGGGTGGTTTCCACCGAGTCCAGCCGATCGGCGAGCTTGTTGAATGTTTCGGCGAGCTGGTCGAACTCGTGGCCGAGACCGGGGCCGGGCAGACGCACGTCGTAGTGGCCGCCGGCGATCTCGGTGGCCGAGGTGGCCACGCCGGTGACCGAGCGCTGCACCCTGCGGGTGAAATACCAGCTCACCGCCAGCGCCATCAGCGCCGAGACCACCAGCGCGATGGCCAACGAGATGATCATCGCCGAAGTGAACGCCTCCTCGACGTGCGCCGCCTCGGTCGAGACGTGCTCGATACCGGCCTGCTGGAGGTGATTGTGGAACAGTCCCGGGGCGACGGCGGCGGCCACCAGCCAGGCGCTGATTGCGCCGCCGACGACGACGATCGCTTGCGCGGCCAGTAGTCGGCTGCCGAAGCCTGCACTGCGACGCCCGGACCTCCGTCCTGCGGCCGCGGGTGGGGTCGTCATTGCCCGGCTCCCATGCGGTATCCGACCCCACGCACGGTGCGGACGAACACCCCGCGGGTGGCGTCGTCACCGAGCTTGCGACGCAGATGCCCGATGTGCACGTCGACCAGGTGTTCGTCACCGACCCAGCTCGGCCCCCACACCGCGGTGATGAGCTGCGCCCGGGTGAACACGACGTGGGGGTGCGCCGACAGCGCAGCGAGGATGTCGAATTCGGTGCGGGTCAATGCGATCGGGACGCCGTCGACCCACACCTCGCGTCCGGCGGCATCGAGGGTCAATGATCCGAAGGTACGGCGGCCGGTGTCGGCGCCGGACGACGCAGACGCAATGCTGTCGCCGGTCGAGGGCCGGGGGCGACGCAGCATTGCCTGGATGCGGGCGATGAGTTCGCGGGGGCTGAAGGGTTTGGTCATGTAGTCGTCGGCGCCGACCGAGAGCCCCACGAGGGTGTCGATCTCGTCGGCGCGGGCGGTGAGCATCACGACATAGGCATCGGAGAACGTGCGCAGCTGCCGGCACACCTCGATCCCGTCCAGACGCGGCAACCCCAGATCGAGCACCACGACATCCGGATCGACCTGGCGGGCACGCTCGACGGCAGCGAGCCCGTCGTGTACGAGCGTGATCTCGAAGCCGGCGCGTTCGAGGTAGGTGCCTACCACCGTGGCCAGCGCCATTTCGTCTTCGACGACCAGCGCCCGCAGACCGGTCGGGGGGCCCGGTGCGGTCGCGGCGGGTACAGGGACGAGCTGATCGGAACCGGAGGCCATGGTCCTATCGTGGCCGTCGCAGCAGGCTGGTGGCGACGTTCTTCAGCGAACCTTCATCGAACCCCCACCCCCGGCGTCGGGTAACGCACCCAGACTCGGATGCGAGACTTTCGAGAAGGGAGCAGCCGTGATGTGGGGTACGGGTGCGATGGGCTGGGCCGGCTGGATGGTCATGGGGCTGGTGATGATCGGTTTCTGGGCCCTGGTGGTCTTCGGCATCGCCGCAGTGTTCCGCACCGGTAAGCCACCGCGCCCGACATCGGGGGATCCACTGCGCGTCCTCGACGACCGGTTCGCCCGGGGCGAGATCGACGCCGAGGAGTACCGGGCCCGGCGTCGGGCCCTGCGTCCCCAACCGTGAGTGGCGCCGACCCCGTGTCGTGCGTTGTCGTCGCCAGTCGATCCAGGAGATCGTGTGATGCAGATGTCCCGCCGTTCGTTTCTGCTCGGTGCGTCCGCAGCCGCCGGGGCGATGGCCCTCGGTGGGCTGACCGGCTGCGCCCGCCCCGGTGTGGCGGGAGATCCGGTCGGGCCGAGTGCCGAGGTGGTGCGCCGGCTCGAGGCCCAGCGCCGTACCGCAGGGCAGACGGTGGTCGCCGCGCAGGTGACAGCGCGGCCGGTGCAGGTCGAACTCGGCGGTGCGGTGGTGTCGACCTGGGGATACGGTGACTCGTTGCCCGGTCCGCTGCTGCGAGCCGGAGCCGGAGATCTGCTGCGAGTGCAGGTCGACAATCGGCTCGACGTCGACACCAGCATCCACTTCCACGGCATCGCGATGAGCAACGACATGGACGGGGTCCCGGGACTCACGCAGCAGCCCATCACGGCCGGGGAGTCGTTCACGTACGAATTCACCGCCCCGCACCCAGGCACCTACTTCTACCACTCGCACAGCGGGCTGCAACTCGACCGCGGACTGTACGGAGTGGTGGTGATCGACGATCCGGCCGAGCCAGGCGGTTACGACGACGAATGGGTCGTCGTGCTCGACGACTGGGTCGACGGCACCGGTCGAACCCCCGAGGATGTCGCCCGCGAGCTCGGCATGCCGGCCCCCGGCCGGCCCGCCCCCCGCACGGGTGGGATGGGCTCGATGATGGACCACGGCGCGATGGGCGACATGGGCTCGATGATGGGTGCAGAGAGCATGCGCTCGGACCTGCTCGGCGGCGCCGGCGATGTGAACTACCCGTACTACCTGCTCAACGGCCGCACCCCTGTCGACCCGGTGACCTTGACCGCCGCGCCGGGACAGCGGGTGCGGATCCGGCTGGTCAATGCCGCCTCGGACACCGCCTTTCGCGTCGGGCTCGGCGGACATGCGATGACCGTCACCCACAGCGACGCCTTTCCTGTGACACCGGTCGACACCGACGCGGTGTTGCTCGGCATGGGCGAACGGTTGGATGTGCTGGTCACCCTCGCCGACGGGGTGTTCCCGCTCTTCGCCGACGCCGAAGGCAAACCCGGTCATGCGGTGGCCGTTGTGCGCACCGCCGCCGGGACAGCCACCACCGATACCCGGCCCGACGAGCTGGATCGACTGGTGCTGCTCGGTACCGACCTGTCCCCGGCCGAGCAGGTTCGCCTGCCCCGACGCTCCCACGACAACTACCTGAGCGTCGACATGGGCGGCACGATGATGCCGTACCGGTGGATGCTCAACGGCGCCACCTTCCCCGACGCCGCGCCGCTGACCGTCGCCGAGGGACAACGGGTGCGGATGCGGCTGCGGAACATGTCCGACATGTTCCATCCGATGCACCTGCACGGCCACACCTTCGCCCTGGTCGACGGCGGAGCCCGCAAGGACACCGTGACGGTGCGCCCGATGCAGACCGTGGAGATCGAGTTCGACGCCGACAACCCCGGCCAGTGGGCCCTGCACTGCCACAACGCCTACCACCAGGAAGCCGGGATGATGACGACCCTGTCCTACCGCGCCTGAAGAAGCGCCTGGAGACAACGGAGCCTGCGTATGACAACTCCTCCCGGTGACCGTCCCGGCACCGCCGAAGCCACGAGTATCCCCTCGGCGGCCCTGCCGTCACACAAGCGTCCGCTGGCCGCAGCCTGGAACGCCGTGTCCGCGACCCTCGGCGCGGTGATGGGGCTCGTGCCGCACGTGCTGCATCACGTGGGCCTGATCGCCGGCGCCGCGCTGGTCACCGGAGCCGGGGGCAACCTGTTGTTCTTCGCCCTCGGGGTGGTGCTCTCGATTCCGTTGCTGCGCCGACTGTATCGGCGGTTCGCCACCTGGAAGGCCCCAACGATCGCCCTGGTGGTGTTCGCGGTGATGTTCGCGTTGTCGGCGTTCGTGATCGGACCGGCCCTGACCGGCCGCTCGGATCCCGATCCGGCGCCGGGACCGAGTCCGGTGCCGACCTCCACCGTTCCGGCCGACCACGGCGAACACCACGGCGGTTGAGCAACTGGCACCGCAGGATCGGCCGGTACGGGTCCGGGCCACCTGCGATGCCCACCTCCGAATCTTCAACCGATCTTCACGGAACCGCCAGCCGAAACACGTACCGGGACCGGAAGAGTCATCGGTGGGCGTGGTACTTCCACCCGCACATCGCCGATCCGAGGAGGCGAGATGGTCGACGCGCCGGGAGTGAACATCACCGGAGTCGAACGCGTGGGGCGGATGTTCCTCGGCGGCGCCACCGGATGGACCGTCGTGCCGGCGGTGCTGCCGCCGGCGGCCGGGGTGGACCTGCCGGTCACCGCAGCGATCGGACACTGGCCGCTGTACCACGAGTTCAGCTGCGTGCCGACGTCGTCGAGGACGGAATCGCGATGAACGAGACGAACGCACACGACTGGCGTCCCAGGGAATCGGTGGCCTCCGACCCCCCGACGGAACCGGCGGGCACCGGGGGACGGATCCGTCACCGCTGGATGATGCTCGTCTGCTGCGTACCGATGTTGATCATTGCCGGGGTGCTGGTAGTGACCGGAAATGTGAGCGTCGGCGGGCTCGTGTTCGCGGTCGTCTGCGTGGCGATGATGGCGATGATGATGGCCTCAGCCGGCAGTCACCGCCATTGACCGTCCCCGAACTGCTGCCGGAGGTGCAAGGTGAACGTCATCGGTGAGCCGGTTGCGTCCCGACCGTCTCTTCGGTCCCGACGTCGGCGCCGGAGTGCGGTGACCGCCACGGTCTTTCTCACGGCGGTGGCGCTGGCAGGGTGTTCCGAGGAAAGCGGTCCCACCCCGGGTCCGGCCTCGACGGCGGCCACCTCCGGCCCGCCCGGGCCTGTGACCGGGTCGGTGTGGGTCGCCGACGAGGACGGCAACAGCCTCACGGTCCTGGACGCGGCCACCGACGAGGTGGTGACGACCGTGACCGGGGTGGACTCCCCGCACAATGTTCAGGTCGGGCGCGACGGTGCGACCGTGTACACCGTCAGCGGTGACGACCGGGTGATCGAGATCGATCCCGCCACCTATGCGGTGCGCGCCGTCGCGCCCACCGGTGCAGCGCCGGCACACGTGATCGACGCACCCAACGGCAAGGTGTACGTCACCGATGCGGGGAACGGCACGGTCTCGGTGTTCGCGACCCCCGGACTGCAGCCGGCAGGGCGAATCGAGCTCGGCGGGATGCCGCACGGTCTGCGGCCCGCGGCCGGCGGCTCGGTGATCGTGGTCGCCGACACCGCAGCCGGCGTGGTGCACGTGATCGACCCGGCCGCCGATCGGGCCATCGGGGCGGTACCCGTCGGCGCCGCCCCGGCTCAGGTCGCGGTCACCGGCGACGGACGGTTCGCCTACGCCGGGACCACCGAGCCGGCCGCGGTGGTCAAGGTGGATCTCGCTGCCCGCCTGGTCGTGGGTGCCGCTCCGGTGCCGGCCGCGCCCGTGCAGCTGTACCTGTCCCCGGACGAGAAGACCGTGGTCTCCGCAGACCAGGGCACCCGGCAGCAGCCCGGGAGCACCCTCTCGGTGATCGATACAGCCGAGATGACGATCCGCGGGGCGGTCGGCACCGGCGCCGGTCCGCACGGGGTGGTGATCGATCCCTCGGGTACGCGGGCGTGGGTGACGAACACTTACGACGACACGGTGTCCGTGGTCGATCTGCCCAGCCTGTCCGTGGTGGCGACCGTGCCGGTGGGCGAGCGGCCCAACGGGGTCAGTTTCTCTCCCCGCTCGCCTGCGGTGGCCGGCAGCCGCACCCAGTTACCGCTTCCCACGTCGACCACCCCCGGTCACGGCACCGACGAGGGGGCCGAGCGAGAGCATTCGGACGAACACGGACCCTGACCCGAGACCCGGAGTTCTTCAACGAATCTTCATCCAACCGCCAGAAGATGCCACGGCGGGGCCGAGCAGACTCGGACACGGTCGGCGACGAGCGTGTATCGGTGCCGACCATCGGTAGCGGTATCGGAGCATCGCACCGCGCAGAGGGCGGGCATTGCGTGCCCGGCCATGAGAGGGAGGGACCGGATCGTATGAACCGAACCACCGTTCTGGAAGTAGGCGGCCTGCACTGGGCGACGTCGACGTCGGCCATCGAATCCACCTTGCTGCGCCGACCGGGGGTGTCCGCGGTGGAGGCGAATGCGGTGAATCAGACCGCCACTGTCACCTACGACTCCGACCGCACGTCGGTGGTGGAGCTGTCGGGGTGGGTGCGGGACTGCGGCTATCACTGCGCCGGACGGTCGGTGCCCGAGCACGTGTGCGACCCGATGAGCGAACCGGCTCCCGGCCCCGGCGCACCCGCACATCCCCCGCACCCGGCGGCGCACAGCCACGTCGAACAACAGGGACCTGCCGGGAAGGAGCACCGCCCCCACGCCGAGCACGGCACCCGCTCCGCCCAGGAGATGATGGGTCACGGCGGGCATGCGGGGATGTCGATGGATGCGATGGTTCGGGACATGCGCAACCGGTTCCTGGTGGCGCTGGCGCTGTCGATTCCGATCATGTTGTGGTCGCCGATGGGCCGCGACATGTTCGGTTTCACGACGCCGGCGCCTTTCGGGTTGCGCGACGACGTGTTCGCCCTGGTGCTGAGCCTGCCGGTGATCTTCTATTCGTCCTGGATCTTCTTCGACGGCGCCTACCGGGCTCTGAAGGCCCGGACCCTGGACATGATGGTGCTCGTCGCCGTCGCCATCGGCGCCGGCTGGCTCTACAGCGTGGGCGTGACCCTGACCGGCGGCGGCGAGGTGTTCTACGAGGCCGCTTCCGTGCTGGCGAGTTTCGTGTTGCTCGGGCACTGGTTCGAGATGCGTGCTCGCGGCGGCGCCAACGATGCCATCCGCACCCTGCTCGAACTCGCGCCCCCGAAGGCGGTGGTGCTGCGCGGCGGTGAGCCGGTGGAGGTCCCCACCGCCGAGGTCGTGGTCGGGGATCTGCTGCTGATCCGGCCGGGGGCGAAGATCCCGGTCGACGGTGTCGTCGTCGAGGGCAGCTCCGAGGTCGACGAGTCGATGGTCACCGGTGAGTCCCTGCCGGTGACCAAGGCCGAAGGCGCGGAGGTGATCGGTGCGTCGATCAACACCACCGGCACCCTGCGGGTCCGGGCGACCAAGGTCGGCTCCGACACGGCCCTCGCCCAGATCGTCGCCCTGGTGCAGGAGGCGCAGAACTCGAAGGCGCCCGGTCAGCGCCTGGCCGATCGGGCCGCGTTCTGGCTGGTCTTGGTCGCCCTGATCGGCGGGGTGAGCACCTTCCTGGTGTGGTGGCTCGTCGACGGTGACGTGCAGAGGGCGCTGCTGTTCGCGATCACCGTCGTGGTGATCACCTGCCCCGACGCGCTGGGGCTGGCCACCCCGACGGCGATCATGGTCGGCACCGGCCTGGGCGCCAAGCGCGGCGTGCTGTTCAAGAACGCCACCGCCCTCGAGACCTCGGCGCGGATCGACACGGTCGTGATGGACAAGACCGGCACCTTGACCAAGGGCGAGCCGGAGGTCACCGACGTCGTGGCCGACGGGCTGCCGGAGGACGAGATGCTGGCCTTGGTGACCGCGGTCGAACGCGAATCGGAGCATCCCCTGGCGGGGGCGATCGTGCGCTACGCGACCGCCCGTGACATTCCAGAGGTGTCGTTGGGGCACTTCCGCAACGTGCCCGGTCACGGCGCGGTCGCCGAGGTGGCGGGCCGGCGGGTGGCCGTGGGCAACCGCAAGCTGATGGTGGCCGAGAACGTCGACTTCGGCGCGTTGACGGACCGGCGCGACCAGCTGGCCTCGACCGGGCGTACCGCGGTGCTCGTGGCGGTCGACGGCCGCGGCGTCGGGGTGGTCGCCCTGGCCGACGCCGCCCGGGAGACCTCGGCCGAGGCGGTGGCGTCGCTGCACGATCTCGGCATCGAGGTGGTCATGCTCTCCGGCGACAACGAGGCCACGGCCCGGCGTATCGCCGGGCAGTTGGGCATCGACACCGTCATCGCCGAGGTGCTGCCCGGTGACAAGGCCGACAAGATCGCCGAACTGCAACGCGGCGGGAAGAAGGTCGCGATGGTCGGCGACGGTGTCAACGATGCCCCGGCCCTTGCGCAGGCGGATCTGGGCATTGCCATCGGTGCCGGCACCGATGTCGCGATCGAAACCGCCGACCTGGTGCTGATGCGTTCGGACCCGCTGGATGTGCCGATCGCGCTGCGCATCGGCCGCGGCACCTTGCGCAAGATGCGGCAGAATCTCGGTTGGGCGATCGGTTACAACACCATTGCGCTGCCGATCGCCGCCGGCGTGTTCGAACCCGCCTTCGGACTGGTGCTCCGCCCGGAGATCGCGGCGCTGTCGATGTCCGGCTCGAGTCTGATCGTCGCGGTCAACGCGCTGATGCTCAAGCGGCTGCAACTGCCGTCCCCACCGCAGGAGCAGCCGGCCCCGCGCCCGGCGCCGGAGCCGATTCCCACCAGTCCGCGCCGCTGATCCTTTTCGGGCCGCTGATCCTTTTCGGGGTGCCGGTGCATCAGTGGGCACCGACGAGAAGTCGGGTGGGCCGGCGTGGCGGTAGAATCGGTGGTGTGGTCCTCGTATACGAGATCGCGCTCGTGCTGGTGGCCGTGCTGATCGTCTGGTTCTCGGTCTATGTGCTGTACCGCCTGGTCACCGACGACTCCACCGGTCGCCACTACCGTCGCTGACACCGCCGCTTCCGGTCCCTGCGCAGCGGACGTGGGCGGAGCGATCGAATCCGATTGCAGGGGTCACGCTTTCGGGTCCGGACGATGGGTGTGCAAGGCGTCGAGACGGCGCCGGTATTCGTCCTCGTCGATCTCGCCCCGGGCGAAGCGCATGGCTACGACCTCTTCCGGCGTCGGGGCATAGCCCGACGGGGGCGGTGTCGACCGGGGAGCCGCGGCGCGCACCAGCATCACGATTCCGACGATCACCAGGGCCCAGAACGCCACCATCCCGACTGTCATGAGCACATAACCCCAACCGCTCATGCCGTCGCCGTACCAGAACATCATCGTCAACCACCCTTCCTCGGTCGGTGCCCGTGCACCGACTGTCCGGCCCCCGCACAGGGCCCACAGTGCCGGTCCCGTGCTCAGCGGCGCGATCCCGGTTCTGCGCTGTCCACGGTGCCCGGCCCGGGTGCGTTCTTCTCCGTCGTTTTCGTGAAGATCTGCTCAAGAACTCCGGTGACGGCCGCTCGGACGCCCGGGTGGAGTTCTTCAGGAAATCTTCACAGAATGGTCCGGGCTGCCACCGGGTGCAGCTGCCAGGCTCGGATCCGAACAAGGTGCACCGGCTCACCGGCCGGTCTGCAGCGCCGGCGCCCGCAGTGGTCCGCGTCCCGACGAGGGGCCCGTAACGGGACCGGGTTTGCCGCCTCCCCTGTGAGGGGATGCTTGCGATATCGCCACCGCGGGGCCTGCCGGTGCGCGTACACAACGGAAAGGAATGTGCTTGTGAGGAAGAAGTCCCTGGCCACCGGCGCGGTGGCAGTTGCCGCGGCGCTCACCCTGGCCGCCTGCAGCGACTCCGGCAACGATCAGGCCTCGCAGGCGAGCCCGTCGGCGACGGCGACCGCGAGTGCCTCCGCCGAGGCTGCCGCCGACCACAACCAAGCCGACGTGACCTTCGCCCAACAGATGATTCCGCACCACAGCCAAGCCATCGAGATGAGCGATGTCATCCTGGCCAAGGAGGGCATCGACCCACGGGTCACCGAACTCGCCCAGCAGATCAAGGCCGCCCAGGGTCCGGAGATCGAACAGCTGCAGAGCTGGCTCGCCGACTGGGGGCAGCCCACCATGCCCATGGGCACGACCAGCATGCCGATGACCACACCGAACATGCCCATGTCGTCACCCGGCATGGAGATGCCCGGTCACGACATGCCCATGCAGTCCACCCCCATGCCCGGCGGCGGACAGATGGGCGGCGGCATGAGCGGAATGATGTCGGCCGAAGACATGGCCGCGCTGCAGAACGCGGAAGGCGTCGACGCCTCCCGCCTGTTCCTGACCCAGATGATCGAACATCACCGCGGCGCGATCGAAATGGCGCAGACCGAGATCGATACCGGGCAGAATCCCGAGGCGGTGGCCATGGCCCGCACCATCGCCGAGACCCAGCAGCAGGAGATCGCGACGATGGAGAACATCCTGTCCTCGTTGTGATCACGAGAGAGTCGGTGAGCTCGCGGGACCGACACGGCAAGGCCCGGCACACACGTGTGCCGGGCCTTACCGGTTTGCTGGGCCGCAGCGCGGCCGGTCGCGTCAGGTCAGGGTGTACAAGGCCTCGGCGGTAGCGGCGTAGGCGGTGTCGAACCCTGTGGCGGTCAGCGCCTCCACCGCCCCGACGAAGACCCGCTGCTCCCAGGCGGCTCCGTCCCGGCTGCGCCAGGCGTAGCCGTCGGTGTCGATGCCCCACAGTCCGTCGCCGGTGCCGGTGAGCAGCACGAGGGCGGGTGTGTCCTCGACCGGGGTGAAGGTGTGTGCCAGGTCGGTGCTGCGCTCGAGCCCGGCCGGCGTGATCGCCCACACCGTGGCCGGGGTCAGCGCCAGGGCCGCAGCCGCCACGGGAGCACCGGCGCTCCAGGTGGTGCCGGCGTCGGTGGATACCCGGATCCCGCGGGTGCCGTCGAAACCGACCACCACCGTGCCGTCCGTGGCCAGAGCATGAAAGTGGCTCTTCGCAGTTGGTAGGGGCGTGATGTTGTCCGACCCCGTGCCGTGTCGGTGATTGAAAAAGGGCCCGCGCCCTTGTGAGCTGGGTGTTCTTCGGGCAACCAGACCAGCAAGGAACGCGGGCAT
>Ga0255338_1001604_pt1 | contig 40844 bp, 41 predicted proteins | sample MeOH1_35cm_T4_19_FD_203715 | JGI IMG/M metagenome (GOLD analysis project Ga0255338, IMG submission 203715) | Sandy soil microbial communities from University of British Columbia, Vancouver, Canada - MeOH1_35cm_T4_195 | ecosystem: Engineered > Artificial ecosystem > Sand microcosm > Unclassified ... | reverse complement strand
AAGCCCGTCTGCACCCCGCTCACCTCTCCGGTGAGCCCTCAAACTCTCCCAATCGGGCCAAAAACTCGCCGCCAATCACCAACAACCCCTCCGCACACGCAAATCGCTACTTATGCAGCAGTCCCGCAAGCGGGAGGGGAGGCGACGTAGCGGGTAGGCCTCGGACCTAAATATCCTCGGTCAGCCGCCCGTAGAGCTCGGGCCGGCGGTCGCGGAAGAAGCCGAAGGCGGCGCGGTGGCGCTTGATGCGGTCGAGGTCGAGGGTGGCGGTGATCACGCCGGTCTCGGCCGCGCCGAACTCGGCGAGCATGTCGCCGCGCTCGTCGCAGATGAAGCTGTGGCCGTAGAAATTCTGGCCGCATTCCTCGCCGATGCGGTTGGCGGCGATTACCGGCACGACGTTCGAGACGGCATGGCCGATCATCGCCCGGCGCCACAGCCGGCTGGTGTCGAGGCTCGGGTCGTGCGGCTCGCTGCCGATCGCGGTCGGGTAGAAGAGGATCTCGGCGCCCATCAGCATCATCGAGCGCGCTGTCTCGGGATACCATTGGTCCCAGCAGATGCCGACGCCGAGCGTCGCCTGCGGCGTCTTCCACACCTTGAAGCCGGTGTTGCCGGGGCGGAAGTAGAATTTCTCCTCATAGCCCGGCCCGTCGGGGATGTGGCTCTTGCGGTAGACGCCCATGATCCTGCCGCTGTCGTCGATCATCGCCAGGCTGTTGTAATGGTGCGGCCCGTCGGCCTCGAAGAAGCTGGTCGGGATGTGGATCCTGAGCTCGGCGGCGAGCTGCTGCATCGCCCGCACCGCCGGATGCTCGGCGGTCGGGCGCGCGTTGGCGAACAGGCCCTCGTCCTCGGTGCGGCAGAAATAGAGGCCCTCGAACAATTCGGGCGGAAGCACGACCTGCGCGCCCTTGGCCGCCGCCTCGCGCACCAGTTCGGAGACATGGGCGATGTTCGCGCCGATATCGTCGCTGAATGCGAGCTGGAGCGCGGCGACGGTGACCTGGTTCATTGCGCGGCTAACATGAGGGCACCTGCTGGCTGATGCAATGGAAGCTGCCGCCGCCGGTCAGCACATGGTCGGCGCGAAGCCCGATCGCCTTGCGCCCCGGAAACAGCGCGCCGATTGCGGCGACCGCGGCCTGGTCATTGGCCGCACCGTAGAGCGGGACGACGATTGCGGCATTGCCGATGTAGAAGTTCATGTAGGAGGCCGGAACGATCTCGCCGTCGCGCAGCACTCGGCCGGGCGAGGGCAGGGCAACGACCTCGATCCCGGCATCCTCGGCGCGCGCCTTGGCGTCGGCGTAGACCGCGGCATTGGGATCGTCGTCGCCGGCCGCGACCGGGATCGCCAGCCGATTGGGCGCCACGAAGCGCGCGAGATTGTCGACATGGCCGTCGGTGTGATCGTTGAGCAGCCCCTCGCCGAGCCACAGCGCGCGGCCGATGCCGAGATCGCGGGCGAGCCGGCCCTCGACCTCTGCCTTGGAGAGGCCGGGGTTGCGATTGGGGTTGAGCAGGCATTGCTCGGTGGTGACCAAAAGGCCGGTGCCGTCGACGTCGATCGCGCCGCCCTCGAGGATCCAGTCGTGGCGCCGCGCGGGCAGGCCGGCGCTGTCGGCAAGGCGCATCCCGACATTGTCGTCGCCGGGAAGATCATATTTGCCGCCCCAGCCGTTGAAGCGGAAGCTCGCCGCCGAGCGGCGCCCGCCGTCGGCGAGGATGATCGGCCCGGTGTCGCGCAGCCAGATGTCGCCGAACGCCTGCTCGTCGATGCGGAAATCCCATCCGCCGAGCGCGCGCGCGGCTTCCGCCGCCCCCGCATCGGCGGCGACGAGCCGCACCTCCTCGCCGGCGCCGCCGGCGCGGACCGCGCGCGCGAAATCGATCACTTCCTCGCGCGCGGGCGTGAGATCGTCGACCCACAGATCGGCGTGGCTCGGGAAACCGATCCAGACGAACTCATGCTGCGCCCATTCGGGCGGCTGGCGTGCCGGCATTTCGCTTATCGGCCGGCGCGCGACTTGTCGCGCACCGCTCGGAACTCGGCGGTCGGATACCAATTCGGCCAGGCCTCGCTGTCGGCAAGCTCGCGTCCGATCGCATAAGCGAGCTGGAGCTCCTCGACGACTCCGGTCCAATCCCAATTGGGATCATATTCGTCCTTGGGGCCATGGTAGCGGTTGGCGGTATAGTCCGCCTGCGCCGCGGCGCCGGCCGCCCTGCCGCCGTTGACCAGATCCTCGCCGGCCTCGAAATAGGCCATCGGCACGCCCTGGCGCGCGAAGCTGAAATGGTCGGAGCGATAGTAGAAGCCTTTCTCCGGCGTCGGTTCGGGAACGACAATGCGGCCCTGCGCGGCGGCGTGGCGCTTCACATAGTCCTCGAGCTCCGATTTGCCCGGGCCGACGATCACGACGTCGCGGGTCGGCCCGGCGACGCTGAGCGCGTCCATGTTGATGCCGCCGGCCGTCTTGCTCAGCGGATAGAGCGGATTGGCGGCATAATATTCGGAGCCGAGCAGGCCCGATTCCTCCGCGGTCACCGCTAGGAACAGGATCGAGCGCTCGGGCCGCCCGGCGCGGTTGAAGGCTTCGGCGAGCGCGACCAGCGCCGCGACCCCGGTCGCATTGTCGACCGCGCCGTTGCAGATATCGTCGCCGTCCGGGGCTGGATCGCAGCGCCCGAGATGGTCCCAATGGGCGCTGTAGAGGACATATTCGTCAGGCCGCTTCGTCCCCGGCAGGATGCCGATGACATTGTTCGAGGCCTGCCGCTTGATCTGGTTGGTGAGGCTGATCGAGGCTTTCATCCCCAGCGGCACTGCCTTGAAGCCGGGCTGTCGGGCCGCCGCGCTCAACGTCGCGAGATCCTTGCCGGCATTGGCGAACAGGCGCTGGGCGGCCGAGTTGGTCAGCCACCCGATCACCTTGGATTGGTCCATATGGTTGGCCGGATCGTCCATATTATATTGCGCGCCGGTCCAGGAGGATTGGACGACGTTCCAGCCATAGGCCGCCGGCTCGGTGTCGTGGACGATGAACGCGGCGGCAGCGCCCTGGCGCGCGGCTTCCTCATATTTGTAGGTCCAGCGGCCGTAATAGGTCATTGCCCGCCCCTCGAACGGGCCTTGCAGCCCCTGCGTCTGGTAATCGGGATCGTTGATCAGGATCACCACCGTCTTGCCCCGGACGTCGAGCCCGGCATAATCGTTCCAGCCGCGCTCCGGCGCATTGATGCCGTAGCCGACGAAGACGATGTCGCTGTCCTTGACGTCGATGCGCGGCTGCACCTGATAGCTGTTGGCGACCATGTCGGTGCGATAGGCGAAGCTCAGCGGCGCCTTGCCGCCGCTGATCCGCAGCGGCGTCGGCGTGGCGTTGGTCTCGACCAGCCCGACTTCTTGGAACCAGCTTCCCTTGTTGCCCGGCTGCAGTCCGGCGGCGCGGAAGCGGTCCGCGATCAGCGCGATCGTCTTCTGCTCGCCGGCGGTGGTCGGGGCACGGCCTTCGAACGAGTCGGAGGAGAGTTGCTGGGTGACAGTCTTGAGCGTCTCGACCGAAATCTGCGGCGCGGCGGCGGCGGCCGGGCTTAGGCTGGGCGAAGTTGCGGGCGGCGCGTCGCTGGCCGGCACGCAGGCGGCGGCCAGCAGCAGGAAGGGGAAAGCGATGGTTTTCATGGCGTTCTGCCTTGTGCCGGGGGTGCCGCCCCCATGGCACCCCGATGAAGGCAACTCAAGCATGGCGGTCCGGCGCCGTCGCCCAACGAAAAAGGGCAGCCGTTGCCGGCTGCCCTTTCGAGGTGGATGTGAGGCCGATCAGCGCGAATAGAATTCGACGACCAGGTTCGGCTCCATCTTGACCGGATAGGGGACCTCGTCGAGCTTGGGGACCCGCGTGAAGGTCACCTTGGCGGTGCCGTCCGGCGCGACATAATCGGGGATGTCGCGTTCGGCGAGGCCCTGCGCCTCGAGCACCAGCGCCATCTCCTGCGCCTTGCTGCCGAGGCTAATCTCGTCGCCGACGTCGATGCGGCGCGAGGCGATGTTGCACTTGACGCCGTTGACCCGGACATGGCCGTGGTTGACGATCTGGCGCGCGGCCCAGATGGTCGGCGCGAACTTGGCGCGATAGACCACCATGTCGAGGCGGCGCTCGAGCAGGCCGATCAGATTCTGCGACGCGTCGCCCTTCATGCGGCTCGCTTCCATGAACGTGCGCTTGAACTGCTTTTCGGTGACGTCGCCGTAATAGCCCTTGAGCTTCTGCTTGGCGCGAAGCTGGATGCCGAAGTCGGACACCTTGCCCTTGCGGCGCTGGCCGTGCTGGCCGGGGCCATATTCGCGCTTGTTGACGGGGCTCTTCGGGCGTCCGAAGATATTCTCGCCCATGCGGCGGTCGAGCTTATATTTGGCGCTGTTGCGCTTCGACATGTCAGTCTCCAATTCGCGTTGGGAGCGGCGGCAATGGCCGCCGGCTCGTTAATCCCTGGGCCCGCACCGCCGGAACAAGCTTCCGGCGCGGCATCCGCTTCACCAGGGGTGCGGAGCCAATTGCGAAGCGGCGCACATGGCGGCTCGGGGCGGATAAGTCAACCTCGACAGGAGTGTAGACGCGGTTATGGAGCGCGCATGAGCTTTTATCCCGCTGCGCCCGAAGACTGTCTCACCATGCCCGAGGTGCGCGCGGGGGTCGATGCCCTCGACCGCCGGATCGTCGCCTTGCTCGCGGAGCGCTTCCGCTACATGGACGCCGCCGCGCGGATCAAGCGCGAGCGCGCGCAAGTACGCGACGAGGCGCGCAAGGCCGAAGTGATCGCCAACGCGCGTGCGGCGGCGAAGGCCGGGCAGGCCCCCGAGGCGGAGATCGCCGCGGTCTATGAGATGCTGGTCGAAGCATCGATCGCCTACGAGCTTGCGCGCTTCGACGCGTCGGCCCGCACCGAGGCTCTGGCCGAATAGCCTTTGGTCTCGCCCTTGCGGACCGCGGCTCAATCGCCGGCGTTGGTCTGCGACCGGCGCGCACGGTCGCCTATCGCGCGCATCCTGGCGGTCTCGTTGCAGTTGCCCGCTCGATCAGCGCTGCCGTGGTTCCACCAGCGCGCGGATCATGCCGCGCAACGCCTGGATCTCGCGGTTGGACCAGGCGGCCTTGCTGAGGATGGTGCGCATCGTGTTGCGGGTCGCCGGCACCCGGTCCGGCGGGAAATAATAGCCGGCGTTGGCGAGCGCCTCGTCCATCTGGCCGATCAGGCCCTCGAGCTGCTCCTGCGTCGCGCGCGGCTCCGCCTCGTCGCTTTGGGTCGGGACCGCGAGCGGCGTGAGCTTCGACCATTCATAGGCGACCAGGATCACCGCCTGCGCGAGGTTCAATGAGCGGAAGGCCGGGTTGACCGCGACGGTGACGATGGCGGTCGCGATCGCGACCTCCTCGGTCTCGAGGCCCGAGCGCTCGGCGCCGAACAGGATCGCGGAGGGCTCGGGGTGCTCGTGGATCTGGCGCGCGGTCTCTTCGGGGGAGAGCACAGGGATCACCAGCCCGCGCTTGCGCACCGTCGTGGCATAGACATGGGGGCAGTCGGCGACCGCCTCCGCCACCGTCGCGAACACACGCGCGCTTTCGATCACCGAGTCGGCGCCCGAGGCCGCGGGCAGCGCGGAGGGATTGGGCCATCCGTCGCGCGGGGCGACGAGGCGCAGATCGGTCAGCCCGAAGTTGAGCATCGCGCGCGCGCTCTTGCCGATATTCTCGCCGAGCTGGGGACGAACCAGCACGATGGCCGGGGGCGTCACTCGGGAGCAGCTCCGCTGACCGTGCCGGCGAAATGCTCGAAATCGCGGGCCTCGCGGAAATCCTTATAGACCGAGGCAAAGCGGATGTAGGCGACGCTGTCGATCGCCTTGAGGCCTTCCATCACCGCTTCGCCGATCGCGCTCGAGGCGATCTCGCTGTCGCCGCTGGTCTCGAGCTGGCGCTGGATCGACGAGAGCAATTTGTCGATCCTTTCCTGCGGTACCGGCCGCTTGCGCAATGCGATCGCGAGCGAGCGCTCGAGCTTGCCGCGATCGAACGGCTCGCGCCGGTTTTCCGACTTGATCACGGTCAGCTCGCGAAGCTGGGCGCGCTCGAACGTGGTGAAGCGCGCGCCGCAATCCTCGCATTGCCGGCGGCGGCGGATCGCCGAGCCGTCCTCGGCCGGCCGGCTGTCCTTTACCTGGCTGTCCTCATGGCCGCAGAACGGGCAGCGCATCTTGGCCTACGATTGCGGGTAGATGGGGAAGCGGCGGCAGAGCTCGCGGACCTTGCCCCTGACCTCGGCCTCGACCGCCTGGTTGCCGTCCTCGCCGTTCTTGGCGAGGCCCTCGAGCACGTCCGAGATCCAGTTGCCGATATCGCGGAATTCCTGCACGCCGAAGCCGCGCGTCGTGCCCGCAGGCGAGCCGACGCGGATGCCGCTGGTCTTGACCGGGGGCAGCGGATCGAACGGAACGCCATTCTTGTTGCAAGTGATGCCGGCGCGCTCGAGCGCCTCGTCGGCGTCCTTGCCGGTGATGCCGATCGGCCGCAGGTCGACCAGGGCGAGATGCGTGTCGGTGCCGCCTGCCACGAGGTCGGCGCCGCGCTCCTTGAGCTGGCCGGCGAGCACCTTGGCATTCTCGATCACGGCGCGGGCATAGGTCTTGAACGAAGGCTGCAGCGCCTCGCCGAACGCCACCGCCTTGGCGGCGATGACGTGCATCAGCGGCCCGCCCTGGAGGCCCGGGAAGACCGCCGAATTGATCTTCTTGGCGATCGCCTCGTCATCGGTCAGCACCATGCCGCCGCGCGGCCCGCGCAACGTCTTGTGGGTGGTCGTCGTGACGACATGCGCATGCGCGAACGGGGAGGGGTGCTCGCCCGCCGCGACGAGGCCGGCGAAATGCGCCATGTCGACCATGAAGAGGGCGCCGACCTCGTCCGCGATCGCCCGGAAGCGGGCGAAGTCGATGTGGCGCGGATAGGCCGAGCCGCCGGTGATGATCAGCCGCGGACGATGCTCTTTGGCGAGGCGCTCGACCTGGTCGAAATCGATGCGATGATCGTCCTGGCGAACGCCATATTGGACGGCATTGTACCATTTGCCGGACAGCGCCGCCTTGGCGCCGTGGGTGAGATGGCCGCCCGCGTCGAGCGAGAGGCCCATGATCGTGTCGCCGGGCGAGGTCAGCGCCAGCATCACCGCGCCGTTGGCCTGCGCGCCGCTGTGGGGCTGGACGTTGACGAAGCCGCAGCCGAACAATTGCTTGGCGCGATCGATCGCGAGGCTTTCTACCGCGTCCGAGGGCGCGCAGCCCTGATAATAACGGCGGCCTGGATAACCCTCGGCATATTTGTTGGTGAGCACCGATCCCTGCGCCTCGAGCACCGCTTTCGAGACGATGTTCTCGGATGCGATCAGCTCGATCTGGTTCTGCTCGCGGTCGAGCTCGGCGGCGATCGCCTCGGCCACGGCGCTGTCCGCGCTGGCGAGCGTCCGGGTGAAGAAGCCGTCGGGCTGGACGTCGCCGAGATCGTTGGCAGGCCTGGTGCTCATGCGGATTCCTTCGCGAAGGCGGGATTGGATAATTTGTCGACACGCCGCTGGTGGCGGCCGCCGCCGAAATCGGCGGACAGGAATTGATCGAGGCAGTCCCTGGCGGTCTCGATGCCGATCAGGCGGGCGCCCATCGCGATGACATTGGCGTCATTATGCTCGCGCGCCAGCCGCGCGGCGAGCCCATCCGAGACCAGCGCGCACCGGCACGCGGGATGCCGGTTGACCGCGATCGAGATGCCGATGCCCGAGCCGCACAGGGCAATGCCCTTGGTCGCCGCGCCCGATGATATCGCTTCGGCCAATTTGTAGCCGAAGTCGGGATAGTCGACCGATTCGGCGCTCGCCGGGCCGAGATCGACGACGTCGTGACCGGCCGCGCGCAAATGCTCGGCAAGCTGGTCCTTCATCTCGATAGCGGCATGATCGGAAGCGATGGCGATACGGTCGGCCATCCGTCTCAGTCTCCAGCACTGCGTTGATGCACCGTCTCTAGTGGATCGCACGCCGCCCTGCTACCAGGGATTGCACGGGCCACCAGGGATTGCACGGTCTCGTTCCGTCGGCGCCGGCTCAGGCGGCGAGCCGCATCTCCATCCGGTCCCAGATCTCGACCAGCGCGGAGGCGAGCGCATGCATCATCTCCTCGCTGTGCGCCGGCCCCGGCGTGAAGCGCAACCGCTCGGTGCCGCGCGGCACGGTCGGGTAATTGATCGGCTGCACGTAGACGCCATATTCGGCCAGCAATATGTCGCTGATCTTCTTGGCGCGCACCGGATCGCCGACCATCAGCGGCACGATGTGGGTGGTCGAGGGCATGACCGGCAGGCCCGCGTCGGCGAAGATCGCCTTCAGCCGGGCGGCATTGGCCTGCTGCGCCTCGCGCTCCTCCGACGATTTCTTGAGATGACGGACGCTGGCGAGCGCGCCGGCGACGAGCACCGGCGACAGCGAGGTCGTGAAGATGAAGCCGGGCGCATAGCTGCGCACCACGTCGATGATGTTGCGGTCGGCGGCGATGTAACCGCCCATCACACCGAACGCCTTGCCGAGCGTGCCTTCGATGATCGTCACGCGTTCGGCGACGCCGTCGCGTTCGGAGATGCCGCCGCCGTGACTGCCGTACATGCCGACGGCGTGGACTTCGTCGAGATAGGTGATCGCATTATATTTATCGGCGAGGTCGCAGATCGCGCCGATCGGGGCGATGTCGCCGTCCATCGAATAGACGCTTTCGAACGCGATCAGCTTGGGCAGGTCGGCCGGCGTTGCCGCGAGCAGTTCCTCGAGGTGGGCGAGATCGTTGTGGCGGAAGACGCGCTTCTCGCAGCCGGAGGTGCGGATGCCGGCGATCATCGAGGCGTGATTGAGCTCGTCCGAGAAGATCACGCAGCCCGGCAGGATCTTGCCGAGGGTCGAGAGCGTCGCCTCGTTCGAGATATAGCCGGACGTGAACAGCAAGGCCGCTTCCTTGCCGTGCAGATCGGCAAGCTCGGCCTCGAGCTCGACGTGATAATGGGTGTTGCCGCCGATGTTGCGCGTGCCGCCCGAGCCGGCGCCGACGTCGTGCAGGGTGGTTTCCATCGCCGCGATCACGTCGGGATGCTGGCCCATCGCGAGATAGTCGTTCGAGCACCAGACGACGATCGGCTTCGGCCCGTTGTGGCCGGCAAAGCAGCGCGCGTCGGGGAAATTGCCCTTGTTGCGCAGGATGTCGATGAACACCCGATAGCGTCCCTCGGCGTGGAGCCGATCGATCGCCTGCGCGAATATCTTCTGGTAGTTCACCCTTCGCTCCCGCGTCGCCGCGCGCCGCCCATAATGGAATGTGGGCCATAATGGAATGTGGGATTGAAATACCAGCCGGAAAAGGCGTCAACAAGGAAGAACCGCCCGCAAGCTTGGACGATTATTGCGATTTCTGCGATCGGCGAAGCCGGTCTAGCGCTCGAACCTCTGCACCTGTGTCAGCCCGAACCGCGCCAGACCCGCGCGATAGCTGTCCATCTCCGGCGTCCATCGGGTGAACAAGGCGATGCCGTCGCTCGCCTGCTCCGGCCATCGGACGTCGCGGGTTAGCCAGGCCGTGCGCCGCGCGATCCCTTCCTTGCCGTCGACGAACGCGATCGGGCGCGGGGCGGCGGCGGCCAATTCCTCCTCGACCAAGGGAAAATGGGTGCAGGCGAGCACGATCGTGTCGATGCGGTCCCCGTCGGGCTGCGCCAACAGGCCGTCGAGGATCCGCGCATAGGCGGCCGGTTCGGTGGTTTCGCCGCGAAGCTTGGCCTCCGCGATCTCGACCAGCTCGGCGGAGCCGTGGCGGATGACGGTGCAATCGGAGGCGAATTCACGGGAGAGGCGGTCGACATAGGGCTGCTCGACCGTTGCCTGGGTGCCGAGCACGCCGATCACCCGGGTGCGGGAGCGCTCGGCCGCGGGCTTGATCGCCGGCACCGTGCCGACGATCGGCACGTCGAGCGCGGCGCGCACGGCATCGAGCGCGATCGTCGAGGCGGTGTTGCAGGCGATGACGATCAGCTCCGGATCGAGCCGCTCCGACAGCCGCCCGAGCAAGGCGGGCACGCGGGCGGCGATCTCGGCCGCGCTCTTGACGCCATAGGGATAGCCGGCGCTGTCGGCGACATAGACGATCGGCGCGGTCGGGAGCAGCGCGCGGATCGGCTTCAGGACGGAGAGGCCGCCGACACCGGAATCGAAGATCAGCAGCGGCCGCGTCTGTGTCACCGCCGCGCTTTACCATGCACCCGCTTCGAGACAATGGGCTGCACCGGCAATAGCGCACGGGCAACGAGCTGTGCTTCGATATTGATCGAGATCGTTGCACCACCGCGTCAACGCGTTAGGGTGGCGACGGGGGGACGTGGCCATAGAGATTTACGCAGAGCCGCTGCTTTCGCTCCTGCTGGGCTATATGCTCGGCTCGATCCCGTTCGGCCTCGTCCTGACGCGCCTGTTCGGCGCGGGCGACCTGCGCGCGATCGGCTCCGGCAATATCGGCGCGACCAATGTGCTGCGGACCGGCCGCAAAGGGCTCGCCGCCGCGACCTTGTTGCTCGACGGCGCCAAAGGCGCGGCCGCGGTGCTGCTGGTGCAGCGGCTTGCGCCGGGCCAGGAGCATCTCGCCGCGGCCGGAGCGCTGCTCGGCCACCTCTACCCATTCTGGCTACGCTTCAGGGGCGGCAAGGGCGTCGCCACCTTCCTTGGCATCATCGGCGCGCTGCAATGGCCGGCGGCGATCGCCTATGCGGTGATCTGGCTCTCGACCCTGGGGCTCACGCGTTATTCCTCGGTCGCCGGAATGACGGCGGCGCTTGCCACTCCGGTCTGCGCCGCCGCGCTCGGGCGGTTCGACCTCGCCTTGCTGTTCCTCGGTTTCGCCTTGCTCGTCTTGTGGAAGCATCGCGGCAACATCGAACGGCTGCTCGCCGGAAACGAGCCGCTTGTCGGCCGCGACAGCGATGGATGAGGCGGGCCAGGGCGAGGACCGGATCGCCCGGCTGCGGCTGATCCGCTCCGAGCAGGTCGGTCCGATCACCTATATCCACCTTCTCGCGCGCTTCGGCTCGGCGGCCGCCGCGCTCGAGGCGCTTCCGGAGCTCGCGGCGCGCGGCGGAGGGCGCGCGCCGAGACTGGCGACGCGGGCCGCAGCGGAGCAGGAGATCGCCGCGGTCGCAAAGCTCGGCGCGCGCCATCTCTTCCTCGGGCAGGGACTCTACCCGCCTTTGCTGGCGCAGAGCGAAGGCGCACCGCCGGTGCTGATCGCCAAGGGCGAGCTCGGCTTGCTCGAGCGTCCCGCGATTGCGTTGGTCGGCGCACGCAACGCGTCTGCGGCCGGATGCCGCTTCGCTCGTCAGCTCGCGCACGATCTCGGCGCAGCCGGTGCGGTGGTCGTCTCGGGGCTGGCGCGCGGCATCGATACCGCCGCGCACGACGGCGCGCTCGAAAGCGGGACGATCGCGGTGATCGCCGGCGGCATCGACATCTTCTACCCGCCGGAGAATGAGGCGCGGCAGCGCGCGATCGGCGAACGCGGCCTGCTGCTCGCGGAACAGCCGCCGGGGATCGAACCGCACGCCCGCCATTTCCCGACCCGCAACCGCATCATCGCAGGCCTCGCGCACGGCACGGTGGTCGTCGAGGCGGCGCTCAAGTCGGGCTCGCTGATCACAGCCCGGAATGCCGGCGAGTTCGGGCGCGACGTGATGGCGGTGCCGGGCTCCCCGCTCGATCCGCGGGCGCAGGGCTGCAACCAGCTGATCCGCGACGGCGCGATCCTGATCCAGACTGCCGCCGACGTGCTCGAGGCCATTCGGCCGTTCGATGTCCGCGTCGCGCAGCCGGGCGCGTCATTCGCCGGGTCCGCGGCATCCACCGATGCGAGTGACGACCAGCGTGCGACGGTGATCGGCTTGCTCAGCCAGACTCCGGTTCCGATCGACGAGATCATCCGCCAGGCGGCGCTGTCGGCGGCGATCGTCCAGACCATATTGCTCGAGCTCGAGCTCGCCGGGCGGCTCGAGCGGCATGCGGGCGCGAAGGTGAGCCTGGTAAGCCAGGCGCGCTGTTGAGGCGCCGACGGACGCGATCGGCCCAGTGGTTTCGTCCACATCCTTTTTTGCGGCCCCGGCTTGACGGGGCGCCTTCCGCCTTTCCACCCTCGCGTACGTGTGAGGCGGATTTCCAGAGACTAAGAAAAGAACCAGAAATGAAGCTCGTTGTCGTCGAATCGCCCGCCAAGGCGAAGACCATCGAAAAATATCTGGGCGGCGATTACCGCGTGCTCGCTTCCTACGGCCACGTCCGCGACCTTCCGGCCAAGGACGGATCGGTCGATCCCGATCACGGCTTCGCGATGGAGTGGGAGACCTACGCCGACAAGACTCGCCAGCTCAAGGCGATCACCGACGAGGCGAAGAAGGCCGATTCGCTGATCCTCGCCACCGACCCCGATCGCGAGGGCGAGGCGATCAGCTGGCATGTGCAGGAGGTGCTCCAGAAGCGGCGCGCCCTGCCCAAGCATGTCGAGCGGGTGACGTTCAACGCGATCACCAAGTCGGCGGTCACCGAGGCGATGAAGGCGCCGCGCGCGCTCGACGAGAATCTGATCGACGCCTATCGCGCCCGCCGCGCGCTCGATTATCTGGTCGGATTTACCTTGTCGCCGGTGCTCTGGCGCAAGCTGCCCGGCGCCAAGTCGGCCGGCCGGGTGCAATCGGTCGCGCTGCGGCTGATCGTCGACCGCGAGCGCGAGATCGAGGTCTTCCGCCCGCAGGAATATTGGAGCGTCTCGGCGCTGATGGAGGCCGACGGCCAGGAATTCATCGCGCGGCTGGTGCGGTTCGAGGGCGACAAGATCGACCGGCTGACGATCGGCGACGAGGGGCGGGCAATGGCCGCCAAGGCGGCGGTCGAGGCCGGCCATTTCACGGTCGGCTCGGTCGAGACCAAGCCGCAGGTGCGCAACCCGCCGGCGCCGTTCACCACCTCGACCCTGCAGCAGGAAGCGGCGCGCAAGCTCGGCTTCTCGGCGAGCCACACGATGCGCCTCGCGCAATCGCTCTACGAGGATGGGGCGATCACCTACATGCGCACCGACGGCGTCCAGATGGTCGGCGAGGCGGTCGCAGCTGCGCGCCGCGCGGTCGCCGATCGCTACGACGCCGGCTATGTGCCGGACAAGCCGCGGCATTATGAGACAAAGGCCAAGAATGCCCAGGAAGCGCACGAGGCGATCCGGCCGACCGACTTCAGCCGCGACCATGCCGGATCGGGCGATCATGCCAAGCTCTATTCGCTGATCTGGAAGCGCGCGCTGGCAAGCCAGATGGCGTCGGCGCGGCTCGAGCGGACCACTGCCGAGCTCGTCGATGGGACCGGAAGGACCGCGCTTCGCGCCACCGGCCAGGTCGTGCTCTTCCCCGGCTTCCTCGCGCTTTACGAAGAGGGGACCGACGACAGCGACGACGAGGAATCGCGCCGCCTGCCGCGGCTCAGCCAGGGCGATGCGCCTGCGAAGAAGTCGGTCCATGCCGAGCAGCATTTCACCCAGCCGCCGCCGCGCTATTCCGAAGCGAGCCTGGTCAAGAAGATGGAGGAGCTCGGCATCGGGCGTCCCTCGACCTATGCCTCGATCCTGCAGACGCTCAAGGACCGCGACTATGTGCGGGTCGAGCGCAACCGCTTCATTCCCGAAGAAAGCGGGCGGCTGCTGACCGCCTTCCTCGAACGCTTCTTCGAACGTTATGTCTCGTTCGGCTTCACCGCCGGGCTCGAGGAGGAACTGGACGACATTTCGGGCGGCCGGGCCGATTGGCAGGCGGTGCTCGAAGCCTTCTGGTGCGATTTCAAGCCGAAGACGGCCGAGGTGATGGAGCAGCAGCCCTCGGAAATCACCGCCGCGCTGGACGAATTCCTCGCTCCCTATCTGTTCGGCGAGAAGGAGGACGGCTCCGATCCGCGTCTTTGTCCGGCCTGCGGCGACGGCAGGCTGGCGTTGCGCGGCGGCCGCTTCGGCGCATTCGTCGCCTGCTCCAATTATCCCGAGTGCAAGTTCACGCGCCGCTTCGGCCAGGCGGGGGAGGAAGGCGCGAGCGATGGCCCGACCACGCTCGGGGAGGATCCAGCCAGCGGCGAGCCGATCACGTTGCGCAGCGGCCGCTTTGGCCCCTATGTCCAGCAGGGCGAGGGGAAGGAGGCCAAACGCGCGTCGATCCCCAAGGATACGCCGCAGGCCGCGACCGATCTCGACTGGGCGGTGAAACTGCTTTCGCTGCCGAGGACAATCGGCAATCACCCCGAAAGCGGCAAGCCGATCACAGCGTCGATAGGACGTTACGGGCCATATCTCGCACATGATGGCAAATATGCGAAGCTCGGCTCGACCGCCGAAGTGTTCGAAACCGGCATGAACGCAGCGGTCGTCAAGCTCGCCGATGCGGCGAACGGCGCCGGGCGTGGCCGCGGCAGCCGCGAGCCGCTCAAGGTGCTCGGCAAGCACCCGCGCACCGAGGCCGAGATCAAGCTCATGGAGGGCCGCTTCGGCCCCTACGTGACCGACGGCACGACCAACGCGACCCTGCCCAAATCAGTCGCTCCCGATGCACTGACGCTGGAGGAAGCGGCGCAATTGATCGACGAGCGCGCCGCCAAGGGGCCGGCCGCCAAGAAGGGACGGCGCAAGGCTGCACCCGCCAAGAAAACGGCGTCTGCCAAGAAATCGGCTCCTGCAAAGAAGACGAAGAAGAAGTAGCAGCCGTCTTCCGTACGCCGTTATCAGGCCATCAGCAGCTGGTCGCCGTCGAGGGTGGACAGCAATTCGATGAGTCCGCCGGTCGCGATTCCGTGCGTCAAGGTGTCGGCGCTGATCCCGGCGGCGGCGAGGCCGCTTTGGCAGACGATGATTTCGACGCCGATCGCCAGCGCTTCGTCGAGCAGTTCGCCCAGAGTCGGCACGCCATCGCCCTGGCTGCCGCGCATCGCCGGGCACGCGCGGTTCGCGAGCACCGCCGCGGCGGCATGAAGGTAGATGCGGCTGCGCGCGCCGAGCGCGGCATTGGCGGCGGCGATCGCAAGCGCGGCGTGGAAGCGTTCGGCATCATTGCCCGCGACGACGATCGTCAATCCGGACAGGGCCGCGCCCGAGTTCGTCAGGCGCGGCACGCGGGGCAGCCCGGGTCTTTGCGCAACGCGACGGTCCGGAAGCGCAGCGCCAGCGCATCGACGAGCAGGAGCTTGCCGGCGCTGTCTTCTCCGAAGCCGGTCAGCACCCTGATCGTCTCGACTGCGGCGAGGCTGCCCATCACCCCCGCCATCGCGCCAAGCACGCCCTGTTCGGAGCAGCTCTGCTCGGGCCGGTCCGGGTCGCTTCCGACCAGGCAGCGGTAGCAGGGCTTGTCGACCTCCCAGCCCCGGAACAGGCCGAGCTGGCCTTCGAACTGCGCGACCGAAGCGGAGACCAGAGGGATGCGCAGCGCCATGGTCGCGTCCGAGACCGCGAGCCGCGTCGCGAAGCTGTCCGATCCGTCGACCACGACCTGCGCGCCGGCGAGCAAGCGCTCGGCATTGTCTCGTGTCAGCCGCACGGCTTGGGCGGTGACCTTCACGTCCGGATTGAGCCGCTCGGCCGCCGCCTTGGCGCGTTCCGCCTTCCCGGCGCCCTCGTCGGCGGTGCCGTAGAGGATCTGGCGCTGGAGGTTGGAGAGCGAGACGAAATCGTCGTCGATGATCGTGATCCACCCGATCCCCGCGGCGGCGAGATACTGGATCAACGGCGAGCCGATTCCACCGGCGCCGACGATGACCGCATGGCCGGCGAGCAGCATGCGCTGGCCTTCGCCGCCGATCTGCCTGAGCACGATGTGGCGCGCGTAGCGTTCGAGCTGGGCATCGCTGAGCCCGTCGCCGATACGGGGGTGGGAGCTCACCGGCCGGTGGAGCCGAACCCGCCGGCGCCGCGCGCGGTGTCGTCGAGCGCCTCGACCTCGACCAGCCGCGCGCGCTGGACGGGGGCGGGGACGAGCTGGCCGATGCGATCGCCGCGCGCGATCACGAACGGCTCGCTGCCGAGATTGGCAAGGATCACCTTCACTTCGCCGCGATAGTCGCTGTCGATCGTGCCCGGCGTGTTGAGGCAGGTGACGCCATGCTTGAGCGCGAGGCCCGAGCGCGGCCGCACCTGCACTTCGAACCCTTCCGGAATAGCGATTGCAAAGCCGGTCGCGACCGCGTGACGCGCGCCGGGGGCGAGCGTCAGGCTCTCGGCCGCGACCACATCCATCCCAGCCGCGCCGACGCTCGCATAGATTGGCAAAGGCAGGTCCTTGCCATGATCGAGGCGGCGCAGGCTGATGGCGATTTCGGGCAAGGCTATCGGCTCACGCAAGTTCATCGGCGATCCTGTCGGCAAGGCGGCGGGCAATGTCGCGCTTGGCCGCGCGGGGGAAGGTCTCGACACCGGCGCTGCTGACGAGATGGACTTCATTGGCGTCGCCGCCCATCACGTCGCCCGAGACGTCGTTGGCGACGATCCAGTCGCAGCGCTTGCGGGCGCGCTTTTCCTGCGCCGCGGCGAGCAGATTCTCGGTCTCGGCGGCAAAGCCGACCAGCAGGGCCGGGCGCCGCGGGCTTGCGCCGAGCGCGGCGAGGATGTCGGGGTTGGCGCTCCAGGCGAGGTCGGGCGGGCCGCCGGCCTTCTTGAGCTTCGCCTTGTTCGGCTCGACCCGCCAGTCGGCAACCGCGGCGACCAGCACGGCGGCGTCGGCGGGGAGGGCGGTCTCGACCGCCGCTTGCATCTCGCGCGCCGTCTCGACGTCGATGCGATCGACGCCGGCGGGGGTCGCGAGGCCGACCGGGCCGGCGACGAGGGTGACGCGCGCGCCGAGCGCCGCAAGCGCTTCGGCGATCGCGAAGCCTTGCTTGCCCGACGAACGGTTGGCGATCACCCGCACCGGATCGATCGGCTCGTGGGTCGGTCCGGCAGTGACGATGACATGCTTGCCGGCCAGCCTCGTGTCGGCCGCGGCCTTGGAACCGGCAAGCGCCCGCTCGATCGCGGCGAAGATCGCGGGCGGCTCGGGGAGGCGTCCCGGGCCATATTCGCCGCACGCCATCTCGCCCTCGTCCGGCTCGAGCAGGATCACGCCGTCGCCGCGCAGCCGCGCAACGTTGCGCATCGTCGCGGCATGCTGCCACATCCGCACGTTCATCGCCGGCGCGGCAAGCACCTTTTTGTCGGTGGCGAGCAGCAAGGTGGTTGCGAGATCGTCGGCGATGCCCGCGCTCATCTTCGCAAGCAGATCGGCGGTGGCCGGGCAGACGACGACCAGATCGGCCTGGCGGCTGAGCTGGATATGGCCCATCTCGACCTCGTCCTTGAGGTCGAACAAATTGGTGTAGACCTTGTTCTCGGAAAGCGCGGCCAGGGTCATCTCGGTGACGAACTGCGCACCGCTCCGGGTCAGCACGCACGTCACCTCGCCGCCGGCCTTGCGGATCAGTCGGATCAGCTCGGCCGATTTATAGGCCGCGATGCCGCCGCCGACGATCAGGAGAATGCGCCGTCCCCGCATCGGATCAATGTAGGAGCAAGATCGCGGCCGCGCCAGCGGCGGCCGAGAGCAGGGCGGTGACGAAATATCGGCCGAACCGGCGCGGGGTGACCACCACCACGTCCGGCAGCGGCGGCGCCGGCGGGGCGGCCCCCGGCGGCGGGTAATAATGGTCGATGCGGCGGATCAGCTCGGGGATCTTCGCCAAGGTCCGCCAGTCGCGCACCAGCCGGTCGGCGATCGCCGTCTCGGGCCCAAGCTCGCTGCGCAGCCATTCGCGGAGGAACGGCTCGCTCGCTTCCCACATGTTGATGTCAGGATCGAGCGCGCTCGCCACCCCTTCCTCCATCACCATCGTCTTCTGGAGCAGCAGCAGATGGGGCTGGGTCGGCATGTCGAAATCGCGGGTGATCGTGAACAGGCCGTCGAGCATCTGCCCGATCGAGATATCCTTCACCGGCAGCCCGCGGACCGGCTCGCCGACGGCCCGCAGGGCGGTCGCAAACTCGTCGACATTGTGATGCGGCGGCACATATTGCGCCTCGAAATGGATTTCGGCGACGCGGCGATAGTCGCCGACGATCAGGCCGTAGAGAATCTCGGCGAGCCACAGCCGCGCCTGGCGGTCGACCCGCCCCATGATCCCGAAGTCGATCGCCGCCAGCCGGCCGTCGTGCAGCGCGAACAAATTGCCCTGGTGGAGATCGGCGTGGAAGAAGCCGTCGACCACCGCTTGGCGCAGGAAGGCGCGGACCAGCGTCTCGGCGAGCGCCTTGAGATCGTGGCCGGCGGCGATCAGCGCCTCGCGGTCGGTCAGCTTGATGCCGTCGATCCACTCCAAGGTCATCGCCCGGCGGGCGGTGCGCGTCCAATCGATCTGCGGCACGAAGAAGCCGCTCTCGGCGATCATGTTCTCGCGCAGCTCGGAGGCCGAGGCCGCCTCGCGCCGCAGGTCCAGCTCGCGCATCGTCCATTGGCGGAAAGTCTCGACGACCAGGCGCGGGCGCAGCCGTGCGACTTCGCCGCCCATCGTCTCGATCTGCGCCGCCGCCCATTCGTACGTCTCGATAGCGCGGGCGAAATCCTCCTCGATGTTCGGCCGCAGCACCTTCACCGCGACGTGGCGGCCGTCGGTCGTCACCGCGCGATGGACCTGGGCGATCGAGGCGGCGCCGACCGGCTCCGGGTCGATTGACAGAAAAAGTTCCTCGAGCGGCCGCTCGAGCGCCAGCTCGATCGCGGCCCTGATCTGCGCGAACGGCGCCGGCGGAAGCGCGTCCTGGAGGCGGCTGAGATCGCGCGCCGCTTCCTCGCCGACGAGGTCGGGCCGCGTCGCCAACGCCTGGCCGAACTTGATCGCGGCCGGGCCGATGTCCTGGAACGCCTCGGCGTAGGTCGGCTGCTTCGGCACCCGCGCGCCGAAGCGCGCCAGCCGTGCCAGCCGGCGGACCGGCGGCGGCGTGTTCGGCTCGCGCTCGATGCCGCGCAGGACGCCGTGGCGGGCAAGCACCCGCCCCCATTTGAGCAGCCGCCAGACATGGACCACGGACGCGGTCATGGCCGGCGCTCCCGGCGCCTGATCCGGCGACTAACTCGGCAAGGCACGTTCAGATCTTCCAGCCGCTGTGGATCGCGACGACTCCGCCGAGGATCGTCTCGACCGCGACCCGAGCGAAGCCCGCCTTTTCGATCATCGCCTTGAACGCCTGCATGTCGGGAAAGCGGCGGATCGATTCGACCAGGTAGCGATAGCTCGCCTCGTCGCGGGCCACCGCCTTGCCGATCTTGGGCACGACCTGCATCGAATAACGATCGTAGACGGTGGCAAAGCCCGGCCAGGTCGGCGTCGAAAATTCGAGGCAGAAGAAGCGGCCGCCGATGCGCAGCACGCGATGCGCCTCGGCCAGCGCCTTGTCGATATGGGTGACGTTCCTGATGCCGAACGCGATCGTATAGGCATCGAAGCTGTTGGCCGGGAAGCTCAGCGCCTCGGCATTCTCTTCCGCCCACCTCAAGGTCTCGGCGCCGTCGCGCCCGATGCCGCGCCTCCGGGCGCGCTGCTTGCCGACCTCGAGCATATGCGGATTGATGTCGGCGACCGTGACGGCGGCGCCCGAGCGCGCGATGCGGAAGGCGATGTCGCCGGTGCCGCCGGCCATGTCGAGGATGGTCTCGCCGCGCCGCGGCCGCAGCCGGCTGACGAACTGGTTCTTCCACAGGCGGTGCAGCCCGGCCGACATCAGATCGTTCATCAGATCATAGCGCGGCGCCACATTGGCGAAGACCTCGCCGACCCGCCGCGTCTTTTCCGGCGGATCGACGTCCGCGAAACCATAAGAAACCTTGTCCATCGGCGCAGCCTCTAGCAGGGGAAGGCTGCCCTGTGCAGGTGGATATGGGTGCAGTGGCCGCAGGAGGATGTGGTGCAGGGGGATAGGGAAAGCATTTATGCCTGAGTTGCCGGAAGTGGAGACGACCGTGCGCGGCCTCGCACCGGTGCTGGAGGGGCGTCGGCTGGTCTCGGTCGAGGCGCGCCGTGCGGATCTGCGGCGCGCATTTCCGCCGGATCTGCGCCAGCGGCTGACCGGCGCGCGGGTGACCAGCCTCGGCCGCCGCGCCAAATATGGGCTGATCGGCACCGATCGCGGCGACACCTTGATCTTCCATCTCGGCATGTCCGGGAGGTGGCGGATCGACCCGGTTGAGCTTGGCCCGCACGATCATTTCCTGCTCGAGACCGACGAGCAGCGCCGCCTCGCGCTCAACGATCCGCGCCGCTTCGGCTCGCTCGATCTCGTGCGCAGCGATGAGCTGGCCGCATGGGCTTCGTTTGCGCGGATGGGGCCGGAGCCGCTGAGCGAGGCCTTTTCGGGCGCCTATCTGCATGACCGGCTGCAAGGCCGCTCGGCGCCGATCAAGGCGATGCTGCTCGACCAGCGCATCGTCGCCGGCCTCGGCAACATCTATGTCTGCGAGGCGCTGCACATGGCGGGGATCGCGCCCGATCGTGCCGCGGGACGGATCTCGAGGGCGAGGCTCGCGACGCTCGTCGAGGCAATCAAGGCGGTCCTGATCGCCGCGATCGAGGCGGGCGGATCGACCTTGCGCGACTATGCGCGGCCCAGCGGCGAGCTTGGCTATTTTTCGAAACAATGGCGCGTCTACGGTCGCGAAGGGGATGCCTGCCACTGCGGCAATCCCGTGCGCCGAAGAGTCGAGGCCGGCAGGTCGACATTCTACTGCCCGCGCTGCCAGCGCTGAGCGCCGTTTGCTGAAGAGGCCTTGATCTTTCCGGATGTTGACCTGAGCCGCGCTCCTGCGTAGAGAGCCGCCATGCGGGTGCGGTGGTTTGCCGCGCCCTTTTCATTTCATCGCTACGAGGCACGAAGATGGCGAATACGCCGCAAGCAAAGAAACGCATAAGGCGCAACGATCGCCGCGCCGAGATCAATGGCGCCCGCGTCAGCCGTATCCGCACATTCGTCAAGCAGGTCGAGGCGGCGCTCGCCGCCGGCAACAAGGATCAGGCCGCCGAGGCGCTTCGTCGCGTGCAGCCCGAGCTCGCCCGTGGCGTGTCCAAGGGCGTCGTCCACAAGAACACTGCGGCGCGCAAGGTTTCGCGCCTGTCGAAGCGGGTCGCCGCCCTCGGCTGATCAATGACGGGGCCGAGCGGCCCCGTCTAGTACCTTCCGGTTCGAGCGACCGGCAGGATATCAAACCTGTGTTAGTTGCGCTTGCCGAGTCGGCCACGATCGTCCTGGCCGAGAGAAGCATTCCGGCATCTTGCTGCTCTCCGATTCGCGCGTTCGACGTGCGCCCCTGCTCGATTCGATTTTGGAACCGTCCGCAGCCCCGCCACCCGCAGATTATCTGGCCGCTTGGCGTTCGGCTTGCGTCGGATATCAAAGATCTTTTGCGATGGCTGGCTTGCAAGCCTCTGGCGCGTCACGTTAACCACGCAGGCGTCCTTCCTGGCGGCTCCTGAAGCCCCATCCGGGGCATGATCAGGGCCGGAACGGGGCCTTAACGAAACTCCAGCATTTCCCGCGATTCGCGCGATGGCCGTCTGGCTGCATATTTATCAAACTACTGAGAACAATACTGAAATATGCGGATGAACGCTCATTGGCGCATTTGCGTGTCAATGGGTTTATTTCACTTAAATTACATTTTAGGGCCTTGCTTGGGGCCAGCCGCAATCTCTAAAAAACACCTCTTCCGGCGGATGAGTCTCCGACGGCCATAAAGCAAAAAAACATTCGGTATCGGCGGCGCCAGGGGGGCGTTTTCCGAGCAGGAGAAGTTTTGCTCAGCGCCGCGCAGGGCGGCAGAGGAATGAGGGGGAGCCCGGGTGACCCAGACGCAGGCGGATGGTGAAGCTTTGACGTTGCGCAGGGACGGTGCAGCCGATCCGATCAGCGCCGCCTGGAACGCGATTCGCGAGGGGCTGCGCCGCGATTGCGGCGCGCGCACCTACGACGGCTGGCTTCGCCCGATCACCCTCGGCGGCTTCGATGCCGACACCGCCACCTTGCGCCTCCAGCTCCCGTCGCAATTCATGGCCGATTGGGTGCAGACCCATTTCGCCGAACGACTCGCGCTCGCCTGGCGCTCGGTGCTGCCGGCGATGCGTCATCTCGCGATCACCGCGAGCGAGGAAGGCGCGCGCAGCGCACGCGCCGGCGATATTCCCGCGCCGGCCGCGATCGAGGAGCCCGCACCGACCGCCGCCCAGGCCCATGGACAGGCTGGGTCGGGGGTGGAGGTCGCGCCGCTCGAGCCGCGCTACCGCTTCGAGAATTTCGTGGTCGGGAAGGCCAACGAGGTTGCCTATAACGCCGCCCGCACGCTCGCGAGCGCCGACAAGGTCGCGTTCAATCCGCTTTTCCTTCACGGCGGCACCGGCCGCGGCAAGACCCATCTGCTCCACGCGATCGGCCACGAGTTCCGCTGCCGCCACCCGGCGGCGAAGGTCATCTACATGTCCGCCGAGAAGTTCATGGTCGAGTTCGTCGCCGCGCTGCGCGCCAACGAAACGATCCGCTTCAAGCAGCTGCTGCGTGCCGCCGACCTGCTGATGATCGACGACGTTCAGTTCATCGCCGGCAAGGAATCGACCCAGGAAGAATTCTTCCACACGATGAACGAGATCATCTCGGCCGGGCGGCGGCTGGTGATCAGCTCGGACCGTGCGCCGCAGGATCTCGACGGCATCGAGCCGCGCATCCTTTCGCGCCTCTCCTGGGGCCTGGTCGCGGACATCAATGCGGCCGATCTCGAGCTTCGCCTCAACATCATCATCAAGAAGCTCGAGTCGCTGCCCGACGTCGCCGTCCCCCACGAGGTCGTGATGTTCCTGGCCAAACGGATCAGCTCGAACGTCCGCGAGCTGGAAGGTGCGCTGAACCGGATCGCCGCTTATGCGATGATGAGCGGCCGTCCGATCGACGTCGAGTTCACCAGCGAGGTGCTCGCCAACATCCTGCGCGCCAACCAGCGCCGCATCTCGATCGACGAGATCCAGAGCCGCGTCTCCGACCATTATCGCATCCGCAAGGCGGAGATGACCTCGGCGCGCCGCGCCCGCGAGGTCGCGCGGCCGCGGCAGGTCGCCATGTATCTGTCGAAGCAGCTGACGCCGCGCTCGCTGCCGGAGATCGGCCGCCGCTTCGGAGGCCGCGATCACACCACGGTGATCCATGCGGTGCGCCAGATCGAGAAGCTTCGCCAGAGCGATGCCGAGCTCGACGCCGACATCCGGCTGCTGACCCGCCAACTCGAGAATTGAGCAGAGGGACAGGGACCGCCCGCCAAAGCGCCGCTCGACCGATCACGAGTCATTGAACCGGTCATGTGCCGGGCACGATTTCCCGGCTTGGCGTCCGTTCAGTGCGGAAGGCCCCGCTGACAGGCCCGAGTGCCGGCGTCAGCCCGCGCGCGGGGGCGGCGGAACCGTGATCTTGACGACCTCGCCCGAGCGTCCGGGGAAGCCGGTGAAGATCGCCTCGACGAGGTTGGGGACCAGCTTGGGCAGTTCGTCGGATTGCGAGTGGGCCTTTGCCCTGCCTTCGAACACCGATTGTCCGTCGGCCGCGCGCCTGATGTCGAGATCGAGGTAGCTAGTATAGACGGTGTAGCTGCGGATGTCCGGGTAATCCCAGCCGAACGGATCGTGCCAGCCGTAATAGAAAGGCCGGTAGCCGCCGAAGCGCGAATAATAGGGCCAGTAGCCGAAGCGCGGCCCAAATCCGGCGGAGGGATAGGACACGATCTTGGTCTGGCCGTTGTCGACGCCGTAGCCGAGCGAGACGACCAAGGTCGCGCTCTGCGGCGAAGCGGCCTCACGATAGCCTTCCGCCACCAGGTGGCGTCGCACCAGCTCGGCATATTGCGAGAATTCGAGGCCGCCGCGGTCGCGCGGGTCGGCTGCCTGGATGACGAAGCTCTGGCCCTGCGGCGCGGGCATCGCCTGGAAGCGCGCCACCTGCGCGGGAAAACCGGTCGCGCAGGCGCTCAGCGCAAGCAGCGCCACCGAGGCGGCGAGCGCCAGCAGTTTGTTGGGGACGGGCATCAACGTCTCTCCGGAACCAGTTGGAATTTAGACGTAGCGTGCCTGGTTTCGGCTGAACAGACCCTGAAGAGGGGAGCTAGCCGCGCGAGAGGCCAAGCGCCTCATAGGCCGCCCTGAGCGTCGGCTCCGCCATCGCCGCGGCACGCGCCGCGCCCCTCGCGAGCAGGCGGTCGATCTCGGCGGGGTCGCTGCGCAGTGCGTCGAGCCGTGCCCTGATCGGCCGCAGCGTCTCCACCGCGAGCTCCGCCAAGGCCGGCTTGAACGCGCCAAAGCCCTGGCCGGCGAACTCCTGCAGCACGGCGGCGGGCGTGCGCTCGGCCAGGCCCGCATAGATGCCTATGAGATTGCGCGCCTCCGGCCGGGCGCCGAGCTCGTCGAGGCTGTCGGGCAGGGGCTCCGGGTCGGTCTTGGCCTTGCGGATCTTCTGGGCGATCAGGTCATCGCCGTCGACGAGGTTGATCCGGCTCATGTCCGACGGATCGGACTTCGACATTTTGCTGCCGCCGTCGCGCAGCGACATGATCCGGGCAGCGGATCCGGCGATCAACGGGTCGGGCAGGGTGAACAGCTCGACCCCGAAGTCAGAGTTGAACTTGGCGGCGATGTCCCGCGCCAGCTCGATATGCTGCTTTTGATCCTCGCCGACCGGAACGTGCGTCGCCTGGTAGAGCAGGACGTCGGCCGCCTGGAGCACCGGATAGGCGTAGAGGCCGACGCTCGACCCTTCGCGGTTCTTGCCCGATTTCTCCTTGAACTGGGTCATGCGATTGAGCCAGCCGATCCGCGCTGTGCCGTTGAGCAGCCAGGCGAGTTCGGGATGGGCCGGCACGCGCGCCTGATTGAACAGCACCGATCGCTCCGGATCGATGCCCGAGGCGATCAGCGCGGCCGCCATCTCGCGGACGTTGGCGCGAAGCTCGGCGGGCTCGTTGTGGACGGTGATCGCGTGCAGATCGGCCAGGAAGAACAGGCATTCGCCTTCGTCCTGCATCTTCACCCAGCGGGTGATCGCGCCGAGATAATTGCCGAGGTGGAGATTGCCGGTCGGCTGGATTCCGGAAACGACGCGCATCAGGCCGTCCTTTTGCGACGGAGGAGAATGAGGATGGCTTCCCGGTCGATCGCGCCGATCAGCCACGCGACCGCGAAATAGACGATGCCGCCGGCGCCGATCAAAGCGGCGACGGCGACCAGCCGCTCGCCGACCGAACCGGCGAACCAGTCGTTCAGCACCGTCCGCAGGCCCCACAGCACGCCAGCCATGGCGGCGCCCGCGACGAATTGGCGCAGAATGCGAAGCCACAGCCAGGTCTCGATCCGGAAATGGCCGCGACGCCGCAGGATCAGGTAGAGCATCACCGCATTGAGCCACGAGCAGGCGGCGATCGCCGTCGCCAGGCCATAGATGCCGAACGGCGGGATCAATGCGAAGTTGAGGACAATGTTCGCGATCAGCACGATGCCCGCCGTCTTGACCGGTGTCGCGGTGTCCTCGCGCGCGTAGAAGCCGGGGGTGATGACCTTGACGAGCACATAGGCGGGAAGACCGGCGACGATGATCGCGAGCGTGTTGCCGGTGATATACGCGTCCTGCGCCGTGAATCGCCCGCCCTGGAACATCGCCGCCACCAGCGGTCCGGCCACGACCGCCAGCGCGAGCGCGGCCGGCAGGCACAGCAGCATCGAAAGATCGACCGCCTGCGCCTGGACCTTGGCCGCTTCATCCGGCTCGCCCTTGCTGATGAAGCGGCTGATCTGGGGGAGGATCGCCGTCCCGAGCGCGGTGCCGATCACCGACAGCGGCAGCTGATTGAGGCGGTCCGAATAATTGAGGTAGGACATCGAGCCGGTCGGAAGGCGCGTCGCGAAGAAGGTGTCGATCAGCTGGCTGATCTGATAGACGCCCGCGCCGAGCGTCGCCGGGATCACGACGACGAAGAACTGCTTCACGCTCGGCGTGATCTGCGGCTTCCGCAATCGCAGCGAGATGCCGGCTCGGCGCGCGCTGTTCCATAGCATCGCGAGCTGGATCACGCCGCCGGTGGTGACGCCGATCGCCAGCGCGGTGGCGGTCGCGACCCCCCCTGTCGGGACAATGATCAGCGCAGCCAGCATCGCGATGTTGAGCAGTGCGGGCGCGAATGCCGCCGCGGCGAACTTGGTCAGCGAGTTGAGGATGCCGGAGAACAGGGAGACGAGGCTGATCAGCAGCAGGTAGGGGAAGGTGATCCTGGTCAAAAAGACGGTCAGCGCGAACTTCGCGGGCTCATCGGCATAGCCTGAGGCGATCGCCCAAACGAACAGAGGCATCGCCAGCTCGAACAGCAAAGTGAAGGCGAACAGGGTGGGGAGGAACACCGCCAGCACCTCCTCGGAGAAGGCCTTGGCTTCCTCGATCCCGCCGGGGCCGTGAAAGCGCTGGCTGAACAACGGCACGAAGCCGGCCGAGAAGGCGCCTTCGCCGAACAGCCGCCGGAAGGTGTTGGGCAAACGGAAGGCGACGAGGAAGGCGTCGGCGGCGCTGCTCGCGCCCATGATGCGCGACATCATCATTTCGCGCGCGAAACCGAACACGCGGCTGACCATGGTGAGCCCGCCGATCGTGCCGATCGCCTTCATCAGGTTCATCGGCGGTGCTCCCCTGGCCGGTCAGGCCTGACCGGTGATTTCCGGTGCCTGCGCCTGTCCGCCTTCGGCCTGCGCTTGCGCCGCCTGCTGCATATAGAGCGCGCCGAAATCGATCGGCTCGAGCATCAGCGGCGGAAATCCGCCGTCCTGGACGGCATCGGCGACGACGCGGCGCGCGAACGGGAACAGGATCCGGGGGACCTCCGCGAGCAGCACCGGCTGCAGCTCTTCCTCGGCGATGTTCCGGGCGCCGACGAGACCGGCGTAGAGCAGCTCGACCTGGAACGCGATCTGGTCCTCGGCGCGCGCCGAAATCTCGATCTTGAGCGCGACTTCGTGGACATCGTCGGCAAGCTTTTGCGCACCAATGTTGAACTGGACGTCGATCTGCGGCTGGCCCTGCCATTGATAGACCGCCGGCGCGTTCGGATTTTCGAACGAGAGGTCCTTCACATATTGCGAGATAATGCCGAATTGCGGCGTGTTGTCGGCGCCATTGGCGGCCTGCGCGCCCGCGTCAGAAAAGCCTTCCACCTCGGCCATAAGAACCACCCTTCGACATTTTTCGAGAAGACGGCCGCGCGGGCGTGACCGTTGCGGCGGCGGGTAGCAGGAGCCTTTGCCGCACGCAACCTGGCGGCCAATTGCGACTTCCCCGTCGGCGGGTTTGAATCCTTCGGCCCACACGCCTATGTAGGGCCTGCGCGCTCCTGCTGTATCGCGCCGCTTCGGAGACAATCGGTGACGGTCGAGATCGTATTGCTGGCCATGGTGGCTTTGTTCGTGGGCTTGCGGCTCTATGCCGTGCTCGGACGACGCACCGGGCACGAGCAGCAACCGGTCATTCGCCCGGCGGAGCCGGCGGCTGGGCCGGAGCCGGCACCCGCGACCGATGCCGGCGCGGACCGGGCAGAGCGCGCAGGCCTCGTCTATGAGGATGCCGCCGCGCGCGGCATTCGCGCGCTGATCGCCGCTGACAGCGGCTTCGACGTCGCACGTTTCCTCGATGGCGCGCAGGCCGCCTACCGACTGATCCTGGAGGCCTTCTGGAGGGGCGACGAGCAGGAGCTCGCGCAATTCGTGGGCGACGAGGTTCGCGGCTCGTTCTCGGCGGCAATCGCCGCGCGCGAGGCCGCCGGCCACAGCCTCGACAATCGCCTCGTCTCGATCGAGCGCGCCGTGATCGAGGATGCTCGTCTCGAAGGTCGCACCGCCACGATCGTCGTCCGCTTCGATGCCGACATTGCGGCCGTCACCCGGAATCGCGAAGGCGAGGTGGTCGCTGGTTCGCTCACGGACGCGGTGCCGACCCATGACCTGTGGACGTTCCGCCGCGTGCTCGGCAGCGACGATCCGAACTGGCTGCTGGTCGAGACCGACGACGCCTAGACCTTGATCGTTTCAGGCTGAGCCCGAACCTCGATCGCGGTCCCAACTATCTTGCTGAACGCGAGCGCGTCGGCCAGCCGCGCCTCCTGCCGGCTTTCCTCGCGCTGCCGAACCTCGTTATAGAGAGTGGGTGCCAGATTCTCGCTCTCGCGGTGCCCGCCGCACGCCGGGTCGTCATCCGCCGCGCCAGCTGCCAGCGTTGCGCCGTCCTCGCAACGCGAGCGGCATTCCGCCGCTGTTCGCCTTGCTGATCGCGCTGGCGAGCTGCACGACGTCCGCGCTGCCGCCGCCCGTCACCGCGACACCGACGCCAGTCGCGCCGCCTGAGGCTCCGGCTGCCGAGAATGCACGGCTCGCAGGGGTTCGGCCAGCGCCTCCATTGGAAGGCTTGGGCATCGCTCCTGCCTCGGCCGCGCGCGCCTTGGCAGCGTTCCGCGTGAGCTGTCCCTCGCTCGTGAAGCGCAGCGATCCTTCGCAGCTTGCCCGGCCCGAGGATTGGGAGCCGGTCTGCGCCGCTGCGGCGGGTTGGCCGGAGCGCGACGCCTTGGCCTTTTTCGCCACTCATCTGGAGCTGGCCCAAGTGGGTGAGGGCAGCGCCTTCGCGACCGGCTACTTCGAGCCCCGTATCGCGGGATCACGCAGCCCCGGCCCCGGCTATACGGTGCCAATCTATGGCGTTCCGGACGATCTCATCGAAGCCGATCTGTCGCTTTTTTCAGACACGCTCGCCGGCCGCCGGGTGCGCGGCCGCGTCGAGCAACGCAAGCTCATCCCCTATCACGACCGCGCGGCGATCGAGGATGGCGCGCTTGCGGGGCGCGGGCTCGAGATCGCCTGGGCGGCCGATCCGATCGACATGTTCTTCCTCGAGATCCAGGGCTCGGGCCAGCTCGAGCTGCCCGGCGGCGAGATCCTGAGGATCGGCTATGCCGGGCAGAACGGCCGCGAATATGTGGCGATCGGCAAGCTGATGAAGGAGCGCGGCTTGCTTGCCGCCGGCGGCACCAGCATGCAGGCGATCGTCGCGTGGCTTCGCGCCCACCCGGCCGAAGGCCGCCTGCTCATGCGCGAGAACAAGAGCCATATCTTCTTCAGGATTTTGGATGGGCCCGGTCCGCTCGGCGCGCTCGGCCACCCCGTCACGCCGCGGGCCACCGTCGCCGCCGATCCCAAGTTCGTCCCGCTCGGGGCGCCGGTGGTGCTCGTCACCGATCGGCCGGAGGCCAACGGCATCTGGATCGCGCAGGATACCGGCGGCGCAATCAAGGGCGCCAATCGTTTCGATACCTTCTGGGGCGCCGGCGACGAGGCCGCCCGCCTGGCCGGCGGCATGTCGGCGCGCGGCCGCGGCTATGTCTTCCTTCCGCGCGGATCCATCGCGCGTCTTCAGGCCTCCGGCGGCAATGGCACGCAAGCTCGGGATTAGCGAACGGGCATTGTGGGCCAAGGTGATCGCCAGTGTCACGCCGCTTCATCGCGGCAGGAAGCTGGAGCCGCCTGCGGCCGAAGCTCCCGATGTGCCGCCGGCCCAGCCGCTGCCACAGCCGCGGCCGGCAGCGGCGCGCCGGCCGCAGCCGCGTGCCGCGCCCGCGCCTGCGGCTTCGGGCGCCACGCTCGACGGGAGCTGGGACCGGCGCCTGGCGCGCGGCGCGGTGCAGCCGGATCGGGTGGTCGATCTCCACGGCCATAATCTTGCCGCCGCCCATGCCATGCTCGACGGCCGCCTCGACGAGGCGATCGCATCCGGCGCGCGGGTCCTGCTGCTGATCACCGGCAAGCCGCCGCAGGGCGATAGGCGGCCTGTCGGTCGCGGCGCGATTCGGGCGGCGGTCGGCGATTGGCTCGCCGCGTCGCGCCACGCCCCCCATATCGCCGCGATTCGCGCCGCCCATCCGCGCCACGGCGGTGCCGGCGCGCTCTACATAATTCTGCGCAGGTCCGGCCCAGCCCGTAGGTCAAAATCTTAACTTGCCGATCCTATGGACGCAGGGACTCCCCCGGGGGGGAGCAGGACCAATCACGTGAGGCGGCTGCACTGCGTAAGTTCTTCAGCATCGTCGGCAAGATCAGCAACGGCCTGCTTTCGGTTTGCGCCGGGGTGGCGTCGTTCATCTTCACGATGGGCGCGCTGCTGCTGCTGCGCGATCTCGACGATCAGATCGTCGCCTCCCTTGCGATGGGTTTGTTCGCCCTGCTCGTCGTCTGGGTCGCCGCGGAAAAGCCCAACAGCCGCCAGGCGCGGGCCGTTTCGGCGCTGATCGACCGTTTGCTCGCGGTCGAGACGGGCGACCTCAACTCGCCGGCGCCGCGCGTCGTGCGCGAAGAGCTGCCGGCGCTCGCGTCGGCGGTGGACGGGTTGTTCAAGCAGGTCCGATCGAATCTCGACAACGTCCACAAGATGGCGATGTACGATCCGGTCACCTCGCTCCCCAACCGCATCCATTTCAAGCGCGAGGCCGAACGGATCCTCAAGGCGCGACGCCCGAATGAACCGCTCGCCCTGTTGTTCGTCGATCTCGACGGCTTCAAGGACGTCAACGACAGCCTCGGCCATGCCCAGGGCGACCACATGCTGGTCAAGGTCGCCAATCGCCTGCGCTCGGTGGTCAAGGAGGAAGCAGCCCAGAAAAACCTGCTTCATCCGCTGATCGCGCGTCTGGCGGGAGATGAATTCACCTTGCTGTTTCCCTCGATCGGCGGCGCGGAGGCGGCAGAGCGGATCGCGCAGCGCGTTCTTGCCAGCCTATCCGAACCGTTCGAACTGGCAGGGCAGAAGATCGTGATCGGCGCCTCGATCGGCGTCGCGCTCTGCCCCGAAGACGGTGCCGATCTCGCCAGCCTGATGAAGGCGGCGGATATCGCCATGTATCATGCCAAGGCCTGCGGCCGCTCGCAGGTCTGCTCCTTCAACACCGAGCTGGGTGCCGCGTTCGAGGAAAAGTCACGGCTCGAAAAGGATCTGCGCGAAGCGCTCGGACGCGATGAGTTCGAGCTCGTCTTCCATCCCCAGTTCTGCGTCCATACCGGGGCGATCGTCGCCGGCGAAGCGCTGGTCCGCTGGCACCACCCGACCGACGGGATCAAGCTGCCGAAGAGCTTCATCGGCATCGCCGAGGAAAGCAGCCTCATCCTCCACATCGGGGATTGGGTCGCAGCCACGGCCGCGCAGACGGTCGCTCGGTGGCAGGCGCTCGGCTTGACTCAGCGGCTCGCGTTCAACGTCAGCGCGCGCCAGCTCGAGCAGCCATTGTTCTTCACCCAGCTGAGGCGCGCAATGGCCGAGGCGGGCGCCGCACCGTGGCTGCTCGAACTGGAATTCACCGAGACCTTGGCGATGCGCTGCAGCGAACAGCTTCTGGAGGGGATTGCCGCCTTGCGGAACGACGGCGTCTCGATCACGATCGACGACTTCGGTTCCGGCTATTCGAACCTCGCGCGCATGAAGGACATGCCGCTCGACCGGGTGAAGCTCGATGCGAGCCTGACCGCGGACATCGACCAATCGGAAAGCGCGCGCACGATCGTCGCCGCGGTCGTCCATCTCATCCATGGGCTCGGCGCGCAGGTCGTTGCCGAAGGCGTCGAGCGCCGCGAGCAGCTCGAGGTGCTGAGGGCGATCGGCTGCGATCTCGTCCAGGGCTATGTCTTTGCCCAACCGATGGGTGACGCGGAGTTCAGCGATTGGGTCCAGTCGCGCTCCGAGCTCGAACGGCAGGCCCTTCGCGCCTGACGGCGCATGCAGCCCAGCCTCGAGGGGAGCTCGGCGGCTCGCTGCAACACTAACCCAGCGCGGCCGCGATCACCCTTCGATATATCTTCTGCAGCGTCCCCAAATCGTCGACCGCGACCGCTTCGTCGAGCTTGTGCATCGTTGCATTGACCAGGCCGAACTCGGCCACTGGGCAGAGTTTCGAGAGGAAGCGCGCATCGGAGGTTCCGCCGCCAGTGGAGAGGGCAGGGGTGAGGCCGGTTTCGGCGGCGATCGCGTCGACCAGGATCTGGCTGAGCGCGCCGGGAGGGCTGAGGAAAGCCTCGCCTGAGATGATCGCCTTCAGTGTCGCGCCCGGCGCGAGGCCGGCGACGGTGCTCCGGATCCGCTCGACCAGCTCCTCGCCCTTGTGGGCATCGTTGAAGCGGATGTTGAGCCGCAGCCTGACGTTGCCGGGTATGATGTTGTGCGCCGGATTGTCGGTCTCGACCGCGGTCACTTCGAGGTTCGAAGGCTGGAACCATTGGTTGCCGTCCTGCCAGGCGATGCCGTGGAGCGCGCCCAGCACGTCGCCGAGCCTGCGCAGCGGATTGTCGGCGAGATGGGGGTAGGCGACATGCCCCTGGGTCCCTGGGATATCGATCCACATGTTGACCGAGCCGCGCCGGCCGATCTTGATCGTGTCGCCCAGCCGCGCCTCGGACGTCGGCTCGCCGACGAGGATCATGTCGGGCTTTATGTTTCGCTCGGCCATCCAGTCGATCAGCGCAACCGTGCCGTGGGTCGCCGGCCCTTCCTCGTCGCCGGTGATGATCAGGCTGAGCGTGCCCGCGTGCGAAGGGGTGTCGGCGCAGGCGGCGACGAACGCTGCGATCGCGCCCTTCATGTCGACCGCGCCCCGCCCGTAGAGCAGATCGCCGCGGACTTCGGGGACGAACGGATCGGTGGTCCAGCCCGGGCCGGCCGGAACGACGTCGATATGGCCGGCGAACGCAAAATGCGGTGCGCCGCTGCCCCGCGTCGCGAACAGATTCTCGACCGGGCCGTCGGGCGCCGCGCCGGCGCTGAAGCGATGGACGGCGAAGCCGATGCCGGTCAGCGCCGCTTCGAGCAGGTCGAGGCTGCCAGCCTCTCGCGGCGTGACGCTCGGGCAGGCGATCAGGCGGGATGTGAGGTCGACCGGGTCGATTGCGCTTGTCATATCGCCTCGCGTAGCAAGGCGGCACGCGGTTGCACAGCGGAGACGCCGATATGCCCAAGATCGACCTCGACACGGTCGAATTGACCAACAACACCATCTATCCGGCGCCGTTCGCAGCGACCTTGGCGAAGCGTTATGTCCGGCGCCTGGGCGCGGTGGCCGGCCTCAGCGATTTCGGCGTGACGCAGGTCGTGCTCCAGCCGGGGGGCATTTCGAGCCAGCGCCATTGGCATGAGGAGGAAGACGAGTTTGTCGTCATTCTCGAGGGCGAGGCCGTGCTGATCGAGGAGGGCGGCGAGACCGTGATGCGCGCCGGCGAATGCGCCTCCTTCCCCAAGAAGGTCGCCAACGGCCATCATCTCGTCAATCGTAGCGATCGCGACTGCATCTTCATCGCGGTCGGCCGGGCGCTCGCGAGCGAATGCCATTATCCCGACATCGACATGCGCTTCGACGCCGCGAGCCGCAGCTTCACCCGCAAGGACGGCACGCCCTACGGTGCGTGAGGCAATCAGGCGGAGGGCGCTTCGTAGCGCTCGACCACCCACGGCTCCTCCTGTGCCGCGTCGATCCATTCGCGCATCCAGGGATGGTGAAGGATCGCCTCGGCATAAGCTGCGGCGAAGCGCGGCAGCGGCACCGAATAAGTGACGAACCGAGTCACGACCGGCGCGAACATGATGTCGACCGCGCCGAAGTCGCCGAACAGATAGGGGCCGCCGCTGCCGTGGCGCGCGCGCGCCTCGGCCCACAGCTCGAGGATGCGGATGATCTCGGCGCGCACTTCCTCGGGGACGTCCGCCTGGGGGAATTGCTTGCGCACGTTCATCGAATAGACCCGGCGGAGCTCCGGATAGGAGGAGTGCATCTCCGCGGCCATCGAGCGCGCCATGCCGCGCGCCGCATCGTCGCGCGGCCAGTAGCGCGCGCGGTCGGTCTTGTCCGCGAGCCACTCGATGATCGCGAGCGAATCCCAGATGACGGTCTGGTCGTCCCACAGGATCGGCACCTTGCCGCCCGAGGGCGCGAATTCGTCACCGGCGGTTTTCTTGTCCCACTCCTCGTTGAACAAGGGGACGACGATCTCCTCGAACGGGAGGCCCGATTGCTTGACCGCCAGCCACCCGCGCAGCGACCAGGAGGAATAGGCTTTGTTGCCGACGATGAGCTTGAGCATGAAGCCTGCTAACCGATCGCTTCGAGGACCGCACGTCTTAAGCGTTCGATGCCGAGGCCCGTCTCGCTCGATGTCGCGATGATCTCGGGGTGCGCGGCCGGGTGCTTGCGCGCTTCCTCGGCGGTGAGCCGCTCGGTTTCGGCGAGTTCCGTCGGCTTGATCTTGTCGCTCTTGGTGAGGACGAGGCGGTAGCTCACCGCCGCTTCGTCGAGCATCTTGAGCATGTCCCGGTCGACATCCTTGAGGCCGTGCCGGCTATCGACCAGGACGAGCGCGCGCTTGAGCACCTGGCGTCCGCGCAGATAGTCGTTGACCAGATGACGCCATTTGCGGGCGATGTCCTTGGGCGCCTTCGCGAAGCCGTAGCCGGGCATGTCGACCAGCCGGAAGAGCGGCGGCGTACCGACGTCGAAGAAGTTGAGCTCCTGGGTGCGGCCGGGGGTGTTCGAGGTGCGGGCGAGGCCGTTGCGATTGGTCAGTGCGTTGAGCAGCGAGGATTTGCCGACGTTCGAGCGGCCGGCGAACGCGACCTCGCCGACCGTTGGGGTCGGCAGGAACTGCAGGCTCGGCGCCGATTTGAGGAAGGCGATCGGCCCCGAGAACAACTTGCGGGCCTTCTCTTCGAGCTCGGCGCTTTTGTCCTCGGACTCGCGCTCGGCCTCGGGCTCCGTCTCGTCGGGCGTCGGCTGTTCGTCGCGCTCGCCGATCATTGGCTGTCCGCGGCCTGTCTCATCCCCGGATGCCGGCTGTAGAGCCATTTCTGCTGGGCGATGGTGAGGAGGTTGCTGGTTGCCCAATAGAGCTGCAGCCCGGCCGCGAACGGCGCCATCACGACCATCAATATCCACGGCATCAGCGAGAACATCTGCTTCTGCACCGGGTCGGTCGGCTGCGGGTTCAATTTGAACTGCAGCCACATCGTCAGGCCGACGAGGATCGGCAGCACGCCGATCGCGAGGATGTGAGGCGGCGTGAACGGCAGGAAGCCGAACAGGTTGACCGGGGTCAGCGGGTCCGGCGCGGAGAGGTCCTTGATCCACAGCGCGAACGGCTGGTGGCGCATCTCGATGGACAGCATCAGCACCTTGTAGAGCGCATAGAAGATCGGGATCTGGATCAGGATCGGAAGGCAGCCCGCCAGCGGGTTGACCTTCTCCTCCTGATAGAGCTTGAGCATCTCCTGCTGCATCCGCGCCTTGTCGTCCTTGTGGCGTTCCTGGATCACCTTCATCTTGGGCTGGACGACCCGCATCGCCGCCATCGAGGCGAATTGCTTCTGCGCGATCGGGAACATCAGGCTGCGCACGATCAGGGTCAGGCACATGATCGCCAGCCCGAAATTGCCGATCATCCGGAACAGCCAGTCGAGCAGGTAGAAGATCGGCTTCTCGAACCAGTAGAACCAGCCCCAATCGATCGCCTTGTCGAAGCGCGCGATGCCGAGCTCGCTGCGATAGCGGTCGAGCAGCGCGACCTCCTTGGCGCCCGCGAACAGCCGCGACTGGTAGGTCGCGGCACGCCCCGGCGCGAGGATCGTCGGCGCAGTGGTGAAATCGGCCTGGTAGCGGTTGCCCGCGCCGCGGAAGCCAGCCTCGACCGCGCTGCGCGAGTCGGGCACGACGGCCGTCAGCCAATATTTGTCGCCGAAACCGAGCCAGCCGCCGGTGGTGGTGAAGCGGCGTGGGCCATCCTCGATCAGCGCCTTGAAATCGACGCCATATTCGGCGGCGTCGCTGAACACGCCGATCGGGCCGACGTGCATCGTCCAGCTGTCGGGGTCCTTGGACACGCCGACGCGGCTGACCAGCGCGAACGGCCGCACCGCGACCGCGCCGGCGCCGGCATTGGCGACGCTCTGCTGGACGGTGAACAGATAATTCTCATCGACCGCGAGGCGGATCGTGAAGTGCTGCCCGGTGCCATTGTCCCAGCTGAGGGTGACGGGGCTGCCGGGCGCGAGGCGGGTACCGCTCGCGCGCCACAATGTGTCGGCGCCGGGCAGGCTTGCGCCTTCGCCGGTCCAGCCGAAGCCGGCGAAATAGGCATCGGGGGATCCCGACGGCGAGAGCAGCCGGATCGGCGGCGAGTCCTTGGCGATGCTTTCGCGATAGGAGGTGAGCACGAGATCGTCGATCCGCGCGCCGCGCAGGTTGAGCGAGCCCCTGAGCCGCGGTGTCTCGATCGCGATCCGCGGCGTCTCGGCGAGCACGACCGCGCGGTTGCGCACGACGGCCGGGCTGTCGGCGGCGGGATCGGCCTGGGGCTGCGGCAGCGCCACCGTCTTGCCCTTGACCACCTTGGTCGAGGGCTGGTTGGCGACCGGCAGGAAGCGTTCGGACAGCATCGTCCAGCCGAGCAGCACGAGCCCGGACAGCAGGATCGCGAGGAGCATGTTGCGATGTTCGTTCACGTTCACTCTCTCACGATTTCGGGATCAGGGTACCGGGTCATGGCCGCATCCGCCCCACGGGTGGCAGCGCAGCAGACGTCTGGCGGCAATCCACCCGCCGCGCAGCGCCCCATAGCGGCGCAGGGCGGTGATTGCATAGGCCGAGCAGCTCGGCTGGTAGCGGCAGCTCGCCGGCAGCAGCAGCGACGGGCCTTTCTGCCACAGGGTGACCGCGACGATCATCAGCCTGGCGATCATTGGTCGGACTGGGGCCGGGGAGGGGCGTTGCGGCGCAGCTTGGCGAGCGCCGTGCGCAGCTCGGCGGACAAATGCTCGAACGGCCGCTCGACTCCGCCGGCGCGGCCGATCAGGACGTGATCCGCCCCGTGGACGCCATCGGCGGGCAGGATGGCGCGGGCGATCTCGCGAAAGCGCCGCTTCATGCGGTTCCTCACCACCGCGCCGCCGATCTTCTTAGTGACGGTGATGCCGAGCCGCATCGTCGGGTCGCCGTCGTCGCGCGCGCGCACGAGCAGCACGAAGCCCGGCATCGGCGCCCTCCGGCCGCGGTTGGCAGCGAGGAAATCGGCCCGGCGGCGGAGCGTCACCAGGCTATCGGGCGTCGGGCGATCGGCCGTGGTTACGCCGATAGCGTCTTGCGGCCGCGCGCCCGGCGCGCTGCCAGGACCTTGCGTCCGCCGACCGTCGCCTTGCGCGCGCGGAAACCGTGCCGCCGCTTGCGGACCAGGTTGCTCGGCTGGAAGGTGCGCTTCATCGCTCATACCTCAAATTCGAAGAAAAAGGGCCGCCGGATGAACGGCGGCCTTGTCGGCAGGCGCGATAGGCAAAGCCGCGCGCGAAGTCAATCATCCCGCGCTCTCGTTCGCGGCCTCCCGTGCCTCCTTGCGGAGCGCCTCACGCCGCTTCGCGCTCCGCCGCCGCAGGCCCCAATCCGCCCAGGCGCCCTTGCGCGGATGGTTGCGCTTGAAGCGGACGTAGAGCCGCTTGGCCCATTCGCTATATTTGAGCGCGAGCGCGAGCCCGCCGGCGAAGACGAGGATGCCGCCAGGCCCGGGCAGCAGCCCGACAGCCGGCGCGGCGAGCATCAGCAGCACGCCGAACACGAACAGCGAGGTCCGCACCGCCTGGATCTTCTGGAGCTGCGCCAGTCTTTCGCGATCGATCATCGCCCTCAAGTGGCGCGGCGACACGCTACGTACAAGCCGCCCGCGCGACCACTCGACTTATTCGCGCGGCGGCTTCACACAGGAGGGGCAAGGGGGCTCGATGGTCGCGCATGTCGCCACGGTCGCATTTCTGGGGCTCGAGGCGCGTGCCGTCGAGGTGCAGGTGCATATCGCCAGCGGCCTTCCCGCCTTCGTCATCGTCGGGCTTCCGGACAAGGCCGCGGCCGAAGGGCGCGAGCGGGTGCGCGCCGCGCTGGCCGCGATCGGCCTCGCCATTCCGCCGCGCAGGATCACGGTCAATCTCTCGCCCGCCGATTTGCCCAAGGAAGGCGCGCATTTCGACCTGCCGATCGCGCTCGGCCTGCTCGGCGCGATGGGCGCGATCGATGCGGAAACCCTGGCGGCCTATGTCGTGCTGGGCGAGCTGGGGCTCGATGGCCGGCTGACGCCGACGCCGGGTGTGCTGCTCGCCGCGCTCCACGCTTCGGAGCGATCGCTGGGCCTGATCTGCCCGGCGGCCCAAGGTTCGGAGGCGGCATGGGCAGGCGACGTGGAGGTGCTCGCGCCGCCCGACCTCATCGCTCTGCTCAACCATTTCCGCGGCAATTCCGTGCTGACGCCGCCCGCGCCGGGCGAGGCCGATCCGCCCGGCATCGGCCCCGATCTTGCCCAGGTCAAAGGGCAGGAGAGCGCCAAGCGCGCGCTCGAGATCGCCGCGGCCGGTGGGCACAATCTGCTGATGGTCGGCCCGCCCGGAGCGGGCAAATCCCTGCTCGCCGCCTGCCTCCCGGGCATCCTCCCGGCGCTGACGCCGAGCGAGGCGCTGGAAGTGTCGATGATCGCGAGCGTCGCCGGCGCGCTCGCCGACGGCCGGATGGTGCGCAACCGTCCGTTCCGCGCGCCGCACCACAGCGCGTCGATGGCGGCTTTGGTCGGCGGCGGCCTCAAGGTCCGGCCCGGCGAGGTCAGCCTCGCGCATCTCGGCGTCCTGTTCCTCGACGAGCTTCCCGAATTCCAGCGCGCGGTGCTCGATTCGCTGCGCCAGCCGCTCGAGGCGGGCACCGTCAGCGTCGCGCGCGCCAATGCCCATGTCTCGTTTCCGGCGCGGGTCCAGCTGATCGCGGCGATGAATCCATGCCGCTGCGGCCATCTCGGCGATCCGGCGCTCGCCTGCTCGCGCGCCCCGCGCTGCGCCGCCGATTACCAGGCCAAGGTTTCGGGCCCCTTGCTCGACCGGATCGACCTTCATGTCGAGGTGCAGGCGGTCTCCGCCGTCGACCTCGTCCTGCCCCCGCCCGCCGAAGGCTCGGCCGAGGTCGCCGCACGGGTCGCCGCCGCCCGCCACATCCAGACCGCGCGCTACGAAGGGCGGGGGGTGCGCACCAACGCCGAGGCCGACGGCGAGCTGCTCGATGCCGTCGCGACACCGGACGAGCCGGGCCGCAAACTGCTCGCCGAAGCCGCCGCCGCGATGCGCCTTTCAGCGCGCGGCTTCCATCGCGTGCTCAGGGTCGCGCGCACGATCGCCGACCTCGCCGGCAGCGACGGCGTCGGGCGGATCCATGTCGCGGAAGCGCTCAGCTACCGGCGGCAGATCCCGCGCAATTAAGCGGAAATTCGGGGACACAATACCTAATTAAATGCTGAAGCCCGTGCCGAGACTGCCATCCTGCCGCGAATTAAGTATTGTGTCCCCGAATTCTCCGAATTCTTTGCCGGATTGTCTCGCAGCTGCACTCGCGAGCGCGGAATCAGCTTCCGAAACGCTTGCGGATCCGTTTGCGGACATAAACAACGGCGCTGGTGTGGCCGGCAGCGGCCGCGCTTGGCTCGGCAGCTCCCGCCGCGCGGACTCGATCGTGGTAATAACCGAGCTCGAAGCCGAGGATGAGCGCCGGCCGCACGACATATTCCACCGCACCCTGGGCGATGCGCCCGTCCACCCGCAGCCGGAAGCGGTCGGTGCGCAGGTCGGTCCGTGCCGCGGAGAGCGACAGCACCGTGCGCAGCCGCGGCGTCCAATAATGGCCGATCGAGGCGACCGCCGCGCCGCCCGACGTGAGATCCATGTGGCCGTCGTTGGCGAGGGCGAAGTCGGCCGGGTAGTCGGTCGCGTTGAGATAATCGAGCGCGCCTTTGGAGGCAGAAACGTTCAACAGCAGCTCGGAGCCGCCGAGCTTCGAATCGACCCATGCCTCGACCCCGCCCATTGCGGCCCAGCCGACGGCCGAACCCTTCATGTCGCCGCAGCAGGGTGCGCGGGCGCTGGCGCGAACCGGATGGGCCGCCGCTGCGAGCTGAGCAGTTCCCCAGCGAAAGCGCCGGCGCAGCGCGAGCACCGGATCGAGCATCGTCGAGCGGCGATAATCGCCCCAGCTGCTGTCAGTGATCCGCCGAGGCTCCGGATCCTCGATCGCCAAGGTCAGGCTCCAGGCGTCGGAAAGCCTGGCGAGATAAGCGAGCGACGTCGTGCTCTGCTCGGTGGCATAGCCGGTCGTGTAGCTGAGGCTCGGGGTGAAGTAGAAAGCCGACGGCATGTAGCCCGCCGACCAGGCGCCAAGCGTGACGCTTGCCCGCTCCAGCGCAAGCCGCCGGCCGGTGCGGTTGAAGCGATTGGCCGGATCATGTCGCCGCCGGGGCGGCGTCTCGAGTTGAGCCCGCACCCCCAGCGACGCCCGCAGCTCCCCCGCCGCCGTGTCGGTCTGGATATCGCCGAAGATCCGGGTGTCGAACAAGGAACGCGAAATCGGCCTGTCCGGGCCCAGCCGCGCCCGATAGACGCTGAGCCCGGGCCCTTCCTCATCCCGGTCCGGCTCGGCGACCGCGACGGCGCGGTTCGAGCGGGCGCGACGATCGGCGCGAAGATCGATCGTGAGACAGAACCAGCGCGGCGCGCGGGCCGCGGCCGTCTCCTTCGGACAGGAGGGAGGCGCATTGCTGATCTGTGC
>Ga0255338_1001603_pt1 | contig 40862 bp, 49 predicted proteins | sample MeOH1_35cm_T4_19_FD_203715 | JGI IMG/M metagenome (GOLD analysis project Ga0255338, IMG submission 203715) | Sandy soil microbial communities from University of British Columbia, Vancouver, Canada - MeOH1_35cm_T4_195 | ecosystem: Engineered > Artificial ecosystem > Sand microcosm > Unclassified ... | reverse complement strand
GCTGTCTCTTCATGACGGGGGAGCTGCGCGACGACGGCACGCTGGGCAATGTTCTGTCCTGCTGGTACTACCCGGACGACGCGCTGTGGGATCGCATCGTGGCGGGATGGCCTCAACTGGAGGCTGATGTCGCCGCCTACGCGCCGTCGAACATCAAGGAAATGCCCACGGCCGAAGTTACCTTGGCGCTGCCGGCTCTCTTCATCCACGCGAAAGGAGAGATCACCACCAGCAACATGAAGGAGTACGGCGAAGCGTTAGCCGCGCGCCTTGAGGAAATCCGGGCCATCAAGCTCGTGACCGACCAGGACTTCTCGAATGCGAAGGAGTCCGCAAAGATGCTGCGCGAGAACAGGGAAAAAGCCCTGCTCGCAAAGGACGCGATGCTGGCGCAGACCGTCACCGTGGGCGAAGCCGCCAACATGATCGACGCCTGGTGCGAAGACATGCGCCTCACTGCGCTCCAGCTCGAGAAGGACGTCGAGCGCGAGGACAAGGCCAAGAAGGCCGCGATGATCGATGCGGCCAAGGTGAAGTACGCGGAGCACATCCAGGGGCTGGAAAGGGAAATCAACCCGGCACGCATCAGCCTGCCGGTCCCGGTGTTCGCCGAGGCCATCAAGGGCAAGCGCAACTTCGCCAGCATGCAGGACGCGGTGGACACGATGCTGGCCGCCGCCAAGATCGCAGCGAATGACATGGCCGCCACGATCCGGTTCAACCGCGACCAGCTCCGGCCTGTCGAGGGCGAGGACTGGATCACCTTGTTCCCGGACTTCGCGGCTGTGTGCGCTAAGCCGCGCGACGACTTTCACAACCTGATGACGGCCCGCGTGGCCGCACACAGCCAGCGCCTGGAAGCCGAGCGCGAGCGCATCCGCCAGGAAGAGCAGGCCAAGGCCGAGAAGGCAGCGCGGGAAAAGCTGGCGGCCGAACAGCGCGAGCAGGAAGCCCGCGACCGCGAAACGGCCCGCCAAGCACAGGCCGCGCTGCAGCAAGAAGCAGATCGGCGCCGCGCTGCTGGTGAGCTGGACTATCCCGAAGCTCTGGAAGCGGCCAAGGCCGGCACTCCCATGCAATGCCGCCGATTCCCGCAAGACCTGTGGTGCGATCGCCGCGCCGGTGAGGAAATGACTCCGAACCTGTATTACCGCCTCGCCGAAAAGCCTGTCCAACCCCCTGCCCCCACGCCGATCGCCCCTCCTGCGGTTTCCTCGCAAGCCATAGCGGCCAATTCGCCCAACGTGGTCCCGATCCAGCGGCCGACTCCCGCACCGGCCAGCCCGCCGACCCTGCGCCTGGGCCAGATCAATGACCGGTTCCGCCTGATCGGCCTGACCGCCGACGGCCTGACCAATCTGGGCTTCCCGCCGGCGGCAACCGAGAAGGCGGCGAAGCTGTACCACGAAGCCGACTTTTCGCGCATCTGCGACTCCATCGTCGCCCATGTCCGGATGGTGCAGGACCAGTACCAGCGGCAGGTGGCTTGATGGCCGAGAACACCAATATTGAATGGGCCGATCACACGTTCAATCCGTGGCAGGGCTGCACGAAGGTGTCCCCAGGCTGCGACCATTGCTACGCCGAGGCGCGGCAGGACAAGCGGCTGCACGTGGTCCAGTGGGGCCCTGGCCAGCCCAGGAAGCGCACGAAGACATGGGGCGACCCGGTGAAGTGGAACAAGGCGCATGCCGAGTTCTTCGCTGAGCACGGCCGGCGCCAGCGGGTCTTCTGCGCGTCGCTGGCCGACGTGTTCGACAACGAGGTGCCGCCACAATGGCGCGTCGACCTGTTCCGACTCATTGCCGACACGCCGAATCTCGACTGGCTGCTGCTGACGAAACGCATCGGTAACGCGGCCGCGATGATCGAGCAAGCGGTGGCGGGCGTGCTGTCGGCGCGGCAACCGACAAAAACACCGATTTGGCCCTGGCCGAACGTCTGGCTCGGCGCCACCATCGTCAACCAGGAAGAGGCCGACCGCGACATCCCGAAGCTGCTGGCCACGCCGGCGCGCGTGAGGTTCCTGTCGATGGAGCCGCTGCTGGGGCCGGTGGACGTTCGTCGCTTCCTCGGCGAGCAGTGCCGTGAGGGCAGCGTACCCCATTGGAGCGGCGATCCGGACCGAACGATGGCGTGCCCGCGGTGCGGTGGAGCGGAGCTTGTGGGCGGCTGCTCCGGCGTGGACTGGGTCATCGTCGGCGGCGAGAGCGGCCCCGGCGCGCGCCCGACGCACCCGGACTGGGTTCGCAGCCTGCGCGACCAATGCAAGGCCGCTGGCGTGCCGTTCCTGTTTAAGCAGTGGGGTGAGTGGGCGCCGTGGGCGCGTATCCCCGAGGACACCTCGCGCCTGCTGAAGGTGAGCGACTCGCACCGCTGGCCGATCCACCCCGGCGAGCAGGCTGGTGGCGTTTGGAGTTACCGCGTTGGCAAGAAGGCCGCCGGTCGCCTGCTCGATGGCTTGACGCATGACGGCTATCCGGAGGTGCGGCCATGAAAGAACGCCCCATCCTCATGTCCGCGCCGATGGTGCGCGCGCTGCTGGCCTGGACGAAGACGCAGACGCGGCGGGCGATGCGAGTGCAGCCCGGTGACGAAACGTCGGTGCATGTCGAGCATTTCAACCAGACGGTTGTGGATCGCCACGGTGACGAGCATCCAGGCCCGGAAATCTTCGGCGCGTGGTGGGACGACGGCGAATCGGGGCTTCGCTGCCCATACGGCGCACCCAGTGACCGGCTGTGGTCGCGCGAAACCTTCTTCGCCTTCGGCCGCTGGATTACCCAGTTCAATGTCAAGAAGGGCCGCGACGAATGGCACTTCGTGGACATGACGCAGGAGCTCGGGCTGGCCTACCGTTATGCGGCCGACACCGAAGAGGCGCCGCACATGATGGGCCGACGCGACCACGGACCCACGCCCGACTGGTGGAAGCGGCCGGCGATCTTCATGCCGCGCGCAGCCAGCCGAACCACGCTGGAGATAACCGATGTGCGCGTCGAGCGGCTGCAGGACATCAGCGAGTCGGATGCGGAGGCGGAAGGCGTCGATTTCCTGCGCAGCGTCCCGGATGCGGACGAAACGCTAACCGCCAAGCAGCTTTACATGTGCCTGTGGGATTCCATCAACGGCCGGGGCAGCTGGGACGCTAACCCCTGGGTCTGGGCCGTGTCCTTCAAGCGAATCTAAAGGAGCCACCATGACAGCAGTACAGCAAGACGCACATCCCGCGAAGCAGGGGCGCACGGTCATGCCGATCATGGGCGCAACGCTGCTGAGCGAAGTTCCCTTCGCCATGCTTGTTCCGCACGAGGCTCAGGCCATGCGGAACCACGGGCAGACGCTGGAGAGGCTGGCACAGCGCGGCGGACTTGGAACCAGCGAGGCCCTCGACATCCTCGAAGGGCGTGGATGGGGGTCGGCGGCCGTCTGCATTGAGAACGAGCGCCACCTGATCAACAAGGTCCGCGAATGGCGAGCCGCCATCACCAACGCCACTCAGGGGAAAGCATGAGCACCAACTACACGCCAGGACCGTACCTCTGCATCGCGCCAGCCTGCGGAGCGGAATGCAGCGGCTGCAACCGCGCCATTTCGCAAGACTCCATGCGCAAGAACGCAGTGCGATATGCGCTGCTGCAGCGAATGGACCCACGCTTTGGGATGCCTGTCGAGTGGATGCGGTTCAAAACGCTCGACGAAGCCGTGGACAGCGAGCTCGCCGCCCTTGGCCGCGCATGCCGCCTTCGATCCGCTGTGGCGCGCGAAGATGGCCCGGGACAGCTGCACCAAGAGCCAGGCCCGCAAGGCCGGCTACCGATGGCTCGCCGAGCAGCTCGGCATGCCCTACAAGAAAACGCACATCGGCGACTTCGACCTGGCAGAGTGCCAGCGGGTGGTCGAGGTCTGCAACATGGTGAACGCGGCCCGCGCCGAAGCGCTCAAGGAGATCCAGGAATGAGCGACCCAACGAGGCTCACGCCAGCCCCATACGTCCAAATCCCGGTCGCCGCGACGATCACCGGCTACACCGAAAAGGCTATCCGCCGCAAGATCGCCGATGGCGTCTGGCTGGACGGCAGGGAGTACATTAAGGCCCCTGACGGGCATATTCTGATCAGCATCAAGGGGTATTCGCAATGGGTCGAACGGGGTTGGGGCTCGAAATCCGCGAACGATCCATCCGCATCGCGTTCACCTTCGAAGGTCAACCCCATCGCCGCACGCTCGAGCTGAACGGCCGGCCGCTGGCGCCCACATCAGCCAACATCAAGCACGCCCAACGCTTGGCGTCCGAGATCAAGGACAAGATCCGGCTTGGCGTTTTCTCAATGGCCGAGTACTTCCCAGCGAACGGGGATACCGGCTCCCTTACCGTGGCCGACCAACTCGGCCTCTGGCTCGGCGCCCAGCGCCTGGAAAACTCCACCCTGGCCGGCTACAGCAGCGCGGTGAAGTTCTGGACCGGCAATATCGGTGCCAAGCCGGCCAAGGCCCTGCTCCACAGCGACGTGCTCACCGCCCTGGCCGCCCGCCCTGACCTGAGCGGCAAGACGGTGAACAACTACGTGTCGGTGCTGCGCGAGGCGATGGAATTGGCCGTGCTGGACAAGGTCATCCCGACCAACCCGGTAAACGGCGTGCCGCGCGCCAAGCACCAAAAGCAGCCGGCCGACCCGTTCACCCAGGCCGAGGCCGAGGCGATCTGCGCCTACATGGCAAAGCACTACCACGCCCAGGTTTCGAACTACGTGGAATTCAAGTTCTTCACCGGCCTGCGCACGTCCGAGAGCTTTGGCCTGCGCTGGCCGAACGTGGATCTGGCTTCGAAGTACATCATGGTGGCCCAGGCGGTGGTGCGCGGCGAAGACAAGGACACGACGAAGACCCACGTCGCCCGCCCGGTCCTGCTCAACAGCCGAGCCCTGGCCGCAGTAAAACGGCAGGCAGAACACACCAGGATTGCCGGAGAGCACGTTTTCCTGGATCCCCGATACGGTACTGGCTGGACCGAAGAACGCGCGTTCAGGCGCAGTTTCTGGACGCCGGCCTTGAAGGTGCTGGGAATACGGTATCGGCCGCCCTACAACACCCGCCACACCTACGCGACAATCATGCTCATGGCGGGAATGACCCCGGCCTTTTGCGCGAAGCAGCTGGGGCACAGCGTCGAGATGTTCCTGCGCACCTACAGCAAGTGGCTTGACGGCGGTCAGAATGACCTGGAAATGCAGCGCATGGAGGCAGCGCTTTCAGGGAAGAATTCAGGGAAGAAAACGGGCAAAGCAGGGTAGCTGACGGGTACCTCTCAGAGGGAAGGATGCCCCACGGTTATCCCTGCGTTGCCTATGGGCAGGGTTCGAGTCCCATCAGCCACCCCACCATTCCCCCTCTGTAGCGCCACACTTCCCGCAATCTCAGGGAAGAATCAGGGATGAAAAAAGGCCCGCGCCTTGCCTGACGCGGGCCTGTGAGGGGCCGGGGAGAAACGTGAAAAGACCCGGCCGGGAGACATTCGATTCAGGGCGGCGGCGCGCGTATGGTCAGGGCGTCGGCCCGGCAGCTGGCGTAGGCGATGTTGATTTCGTCGCCAGCGTCGGCGAGCTCGAGAAGTAGCTCTTCAAGCGGTTGTGAAACCAGCCCGCCGGCTTGGGCTCGGTCTGCTGCACCACCGTCGGCGCCGGCGGCAGCTGGGCCCTGGGTGTCACCACCACCGCCCCCACATCCGGCGGCGAACGGGTCGCGCAGCCCTGGACCGCCAGCAGCGCGAGACTTAGCCCGCAGATCAGCGCGCAGACCAGCCACGGTTTTAGCGTTTTCGGCATCGGTTTTCTCCTGTGCGGCGCGAGCGGCGCCGAGTTGTCGCTCGAGTTCGAGCACCTTGAGGGTTTCGCTGGCCAGCAGGCCGGCGGCTTCGGTCTTCTGGCGGCCGATCGCCACCTCCCAGCGCTGCGCCTCGGCCTTCTCGGCGCTGTTTGCGCGCCATTCGCCGTATCCTACGAAGCTGGCCAGGACAGCCAGGATCACGACGCCCAGCACGATCCAGCGCGTGGGGGTGAGCCAGTCCAGGATGGCGTTCATGCCGGCGCCCTCCCGATGCAGCGCTCGTATTCACCCTGCCTGCGGATCATCAGGCCGCGCAGCACGCGCCCGCCAGCCCGGTCCCAGCGCAGGATCTGCTTGCACGCCCCGGAGTAGTCGCCGCTATTCAGCAGGCGGACCAGCGTCGATCCGCAAAAGTTGGTCGGCCCGATGTTGTAGGACAAACTGATGAAGCTGTCGTACTCGTACTGGTGCAGCGGAACCTTGACGCACTGTTTCACCGCGCCCTCGTACTTCGCCACGTCCTGCAAGGCTCTGGCAACGGCCTTCGGCGGCGTGATCCGGTCGCCCAGCTTCACGCCTTCCGTTGTCCCGAAACCCAGCGTAGGCACGTCGCCAGGCACAGGGATGATGGCACGGTCCGAGTAGCCCTCCTGCAGAACCAGCCCGCCGAAAGCCATCGCCGACAGGCTCAGGGATGCGATGAGGATGCGCGGGTTCACGCGGTCAGTCATCACCGCTTGCCCATCCGAAAATCGTATTCAGCCTGCTCGCGTTGGTCGCGCCTGCGTTGGTAGTGCCACGTCAGCAGCAAGCCAATCACGCCGATGATCAGGCCGCCGATCATTCCGATGGTGTTCGCGTCCAGACCAAACAGAAAAGCCCCACCGCCGCCGCCGTAGGTCATGCTTTTGGCTATCGTCTCGTTCATGATCCGGTCCTTAACGTTGAATTCCACTCGGGTCAAATGCGCCGATCAGCCACGGCAGCGGCAGGCGCGGGTCGATCAGGCGCAGCAGCGCGCCGGCACCCTCTGCCTTGTCGTTCGTTTGTGGGCTCATGCGGTTCCTTTTCAGCGCAGGGCGCTCATACCAACCGGATCTGCACCGCGCCGCCGTTGCGGTACAACTCATTGATCTGAACACCACCAGTCGCTGCCGCAGCGTCGTTCGCGTAATTGCCCAGGCCACCCGAGAACTTCAACTGGTCCTGAATCTGCACGCCGTGCGCAACAGGTGAGCGCGACTGGTACACGCGCAGCCGCCCGACCTTGATTTGGCCGGTTGACACGCCACGCAGGCGGAAGCGGAACGTGGCACTCGATGCCAGACCCAGGTTGAAGCGGAACGTCTGCCAGGTTGCGGGCGCCTTGCAGCGCCTCTCCCAATACACAGAAGACCCGTTGTAGACATCGGCCAAGATGTACGTCACGGGGGAGGCACTGCCCTGCTGCAAATCGAATTCGATCCACAGCGGCAGCCCGGCGATGGGTGCCGTGGTCAGCGAGCCGAACAACTCCGCATTGTTCACCACTGAGAATTCAGCGGCGTCCGCGCCACCGCTTGCATCGGTGAGGTCTCCGACCTTGGCCGCAGTGCCCGCCAGCCCAATTGAGCGGATGCGCGTGGTCAGCAGGTCCACGTACCCCACCCGGCCGCCGTTCATCGCGAGGTAGTTATTCGGCACCGTGGAATCACCTTCGGTGATGCCTGTCGGATCGTCCATCATGATGCCGGAGAACCCCACGTTGCACACCCGAGTGGGTAGGACGGTGATGCCCTCCTCCGAGTAGTTCGACCCGATCAAGATATTCTCGAAGGGGGAGTCAACGTACGGCGTCTTGCCGCGGTGCAGCAGGTACGACGGCTGTGAGCCCGTTAAACTGTTGTCGCGGATAGAGCTTCCGCGCAGGTTGCCCGAGACGTCATACAGCAGCGGGCCGTTACCCGTCGCGCCGCTGATCTGGTTGCCGTCGATGTTGATCTGGAACGTGCCCGACTGCGCCAGAGTGGTGAAGTCCGGCAGCTTGTCGCCGTTGTAGGTGCCCGCCAGTTCCGGAACCACCATCACGCGGTAGTCCGAGGCGGCGAGGTTCTCGTTGCCGAACTTGTTGTCGTTGATGAACGGGGCGTTGAAGTTGTTGCCGGTTGCCCAGATGGAAGCGCGCGCGGTGCCGGAATCGAACTGGATGAAATCGTTGCCGGACACCGACAGCACGCCCGAGCGGTCCAGCTTCAGGTGCACCTTGTTGCGCAGGAACGAGTTGGAGTCGATGTGAGACATGTCCGAGTTTCGCGATAGGGCGATCCCCACCGTCCCCGTACTGTTGGCGCCATCGAATTCGTTGCGCAAGATGTCCCAATACGGGTTATCGTTGTGGTTCGTGTTGATCGCGCACTGGGTATAGGCAGTAAATCGGTTGTCGCAAATCAGCTTGCGGCGGCCAACTAGGGTTCCTGTGTTGCGATTGCGGATCGCGCCCAGGCCGCCAGAGAAAGTGAAGCCACTCACGTGCAGGGCGTCGAATGGGGACGCATTGGGGTCAAGCCAATACTTTCCAGCGCCGATCAGGATGGTGGTGAGATCGCGCCCGGCGCCTTCGGCGCGCATGTCACCGGCCCGAGTAATTCCGGTGCCGTTGTAAACGTAGGTCCCGGGCGGGTAGTACACGTTCGCGAAGGCGGCGTGAGTCGAATCGATTGCGGCCGTGTCATCCGTCACCCCATCGCCAACAGCGCCGAAGTCCTTGACGCTCACGCGCTCGCGCATCTTGTCCTGCGCGGTTCTTTCGACAGCACCGGCGCCGCTTTGAAGAAACGCTATCAGAGCGGATGAGGCGGCCAACGCCTTGCGGAAGGTGAGCGGAGAAGTCCCGATCACCACCGGGTCAGCGGTTGTCAGCTCCCAGTAGCTCGGCCCATCGATGCCGGCAATCACCAGCACGATGGTTCCCTTGACCGCATCGCGCGCGCCGTCGAAGTCGGGCGTGCGCTGCCACGCCGAGGTGCTCACCGTGTAGATGCCGTTGAAGACCGGGTCGGCCTGGTTCTTCACCAGCACGCGGTCATCCTCGACCACAGCGACGCCGTCGATGGTCTGCTCACCGGACAGGGTGATGTTGACCGTCGTTGCGACGCGGCAAGGAGGTTTGACGGCCACCGAAGTGGTCAGGCCATAGAGGCGGTCGGTTGCGGTAGCGGGCATGGGGATTCCTTGGCGCGACAGGCGCGCAGAAACGCCGAAGGCCTCCGGGTTAGGGGAGGCCTTCAGGTGTGGGCGGGGATTTGCAGAGGCGACTTCGCCCCTGAGGTGTCGAGGGCGCTGCGTTAAAAGCGCCCTGGTGTCGAGTTGTTCATCAGCCCTTGCGCGGGCGGTTCAATTGTCCAAGCTTTCTGTTACAGGTGCAATGGTTGGATCAGTCCTTCGGCGGCGGGCCGAAAAACAGTGACTGCGGGCCGGCTCCATCCTGCCCCTCGTCCCAGGCTTTCCAGCCCTTGTAGGAGCGCATCGCCTGCACCGTGGGGATGCCGAAGGCCGAGCCCATGAGGTTGATGTAGGCCATCACCGCGGGCTCGTCGATCTCGCCTTGGAGGGTCTGCTTTCCGGCCTTGCCGAGGTCGCCAATGATTCGCCCCACCGGCGGGCCGGCGTAGTCGAAGCCCGACACGGCGCCGGCCAGCTCGCGAATCCCGACCACGGTCCCCATGAGGTAGCCAAGCTGCCACTCCGCGATGCGGCGCAGCATGGCCTTGTCGTCGTCACCACCACCGCCCTTGAGCGCGAACATGAGCAGCGAAGGGATGATGGCCGGGATCACCATCAGTAGGGCCATGTCGCCCAGCCAGCCCGCCACTGCGGCCGCGTTCTTGAAGTTGGTGGCGGCCGTGCTTTCGGCGGCGAGGTTGAGCGTGACGGAAAAGTAGCTGTAGAACTGCGTCAGCATCGGGTGCTTGCGCTGCACTTCGGCCAGGTCCTTGGTCTGCCCTCCGCCCTGCGACTCGAGAACCGCGCGATCGGCCATGGCCACGGCTGAGGCTTCGTCCAGGCCCTGAGCGGTCGATTTTTCGTACTGCCCGACCCAGGTCGGCACGTCGGCCACCATCTGCATTTTCTGCATCAGCACGAACAGGCCGCCGTCCACCACCTGCATGGTCTTTGACTTGCCGGCCACGCTGCCGCGGATCTCGCGCAGTTCGCGGTTGAAGGTCTTGGCGCGCAGCCGCATGAAGTCCGACTTGCCGTTGATCCAGCCGATGGTGTTTTCCATCCGCATGGCATCGCCGCCCCAGCGCGCCATGCCGCGCAGCACGTGCCGGCCGCCGATGCGGACGATGGATTGCGTCAGCCCGAAGGGTTGCAGGAACGCCGTGGTCAGCGATGCGCCCATGGTCGCGCGCGAGACGTTGGACCGCATCATCAGCATCGCTTTGTCGATGTCGGTCATTGGCGTTGCATCGGCCGTAGCGATGCCGAGCACGTCGTCGCGCATGGACTTGAGCACCTTGGGGCCGTAGTGGGCCCGGATGGCCGCGACCACGCCCTCATCGCTCAGGAACTTGTTGGTATCGATCAGCCATTCATGCCAGGCCAGGTCGTGCACCACCTGGGTAACGTGCTGGGTGATGACGTTCAGGTCCTTGCGCACCGCGCGCTTGACCTCCTTCAGCCGTTCCTTCGTGTGGCCGCGCCGGGTGGTGGCCCGGGTGACAACCCCCTGCATCATCTCCTTGGCGGCCTGGGCGGCCTCATGAGTGTCGGCCCGGTCGCTGCGGTCGGTGTCGTACTTCAGCGGGTAGTAGCCGCCGCGCATTGCCACCGCGGTGCCGTCCGAGGCGATCGCCGTAAACGGCAGGGCCTCGACCTTCTCCGGCTCGACGCCGGTCAGGCGCTTTTCCTTGGCGGCGATCTCGTCCCAGTAGCTGTCCAGGTAGGCCCAGACGCCGTTGACGAACTCCAGTTCGGCCGGGGTCAGCGTCTTCAGGATGGCGCGCACCTGGCCGTCGCCCCACCGGTCGCCGTCCATGATCCGCTGGCGGTTGGCCTCGTTTCCCCAGTTCAGGGCCACGGCCAGCCGGCCGCCGCGCGTCAGGCTGGCGTTGATCTCGGGGATGAACAGCTTGGAGCGGTAGCCCGTGATGCCGCCGCGCATCTTCAGCAGCGGCGCGTACAGATCGCGCAGCGCCATGGTGGCCTTTTCGAGCATCACGTCTTCCATCGTGCCGCGCTCGTTCATGGCCCGGCCGATGTTCTCGTACATCGGCCCGTGGTCCTTGTTGCCGTCCATCTGGCGGAACAGGCTGGCCAGCTTGCGATGCGAAGCTGCGACGCCGGCGAACAAGTCTGCAACCGGGTTCGGCCCCTCCAGATTGACCGGCCGGGCCTTGCCGCCGTGGGCGACGATCGAAGCGACCATCTCGGCCGCGACTGTGTCGAACTCGCGCTGGTCGCGCGCCAGCAGCAGGCGGTTCTTGAGCCGCCCCTGGTGCTCGATCTGCTTGATGGTGTCGCGCAGGCCCCGCAGTTCCTCGACGGTCATGTCCTTGAAGGATTGCTTGCCCGCGGATTCCAGCAGCTGCTCGGGCACGTTCGGCTCCAGGCCGGCCTCCTTCTGCTCGGCGTACCATGCCGCGAAGCTCTTTCGCTTGTCGATCTCCTTCAGGCTGGCCGGCTTGAAGTCGAACCGCTCCAGCAGCTGCTCGATCTGGTCCTGGTAGCCGGCGTCGATCGATTTCACCCGCTTGTCGAACTTGCGGAAGTAGGCCTGCGCGGCCTTCACTTCGGCCTGCGCCTCATAGGCGGCCGTGGTCGCGTAGCCGTTGATCAGCTCGTTGCGCTTGTGCATCGCCGCCTCTTGGGTGCTCTTGCCCAGGGCCTGCTGCGCCAGCTTGGCGCTTCGGGCCTGGGCGGCGCTGTACTGCGACGGGCGAAGATCGCGCACGCGCTGGCCGGCGATCACCTGATAGGCGTATTCCTTGGCGGCGCGGGCCATCACGTTGATGGTGCTGCGCGCGCCCTTCTTGACGTTGTTGGCCTTTTCCATGGCCTGCAGTTCGGTGGCCACGATGCGCGCGCGCAGCTCGTTGTGCACCGCCTCATCGGCCGCCTGCGCCAGGGCCTGCGGGCTGGCGATGTCGCCGTGGGTTTCCAGCATCTGCCGGTCGGTCAGCTCCTCGATCACGGTTTGCGGGGACGGGGCAGCCGCCAGGGCCTGGACCAGCTCGTCGCCGGAGCTGAAGCCGGGGATGATGTCGGCCACGATGTCGGGGTCCATGCCGTTCGTGTCGCTGGTCATGTGCCGCTCGGACAGGGTTTTCCACTGCTGCGGGTGCGTTTCCTTCAGGAAGCTGGTGCGCAGCTTGCCGGACTGGCGCACGGTGTCGATGGTCTCGGCGGCCTGAATGCCGGGCTCGACGCGCAAGCCCTTGCCGGTCAGGAACTGCCAGGCCTGGTAGACGGGCCGGCTCATGACATCGGCGCGCACCTCGCGCTCGATCTCCATGCGCATCTCGTCCACTTCGGCCTGCCGGGCCTTGAGCGCCTTGTCGCGCGCGCGGCTGAGCCACTTCATGTCCTTCATCAGCCGAGCGTCCAGCTCCGCGCTGGCTTGGGCGGCGGACCGTTCGGCCAGGGCCTGATAGTCGGCGTATTCGGCGGCCGTCATGCCGGCGGCCTCTGGCGACTGGAAAAGCGGCCCCATCGCGCGCTCGTCCCGGGCCTCGGTGATCGCCTGATCACTGGCCAGCATGCGGTCCATGACCTGCCGCACATCGTCGGTGAGGCTCACATTCAAGCCGGTGAGCGTCTTGTAGACCGACACCAGCCAGGAACGGAATTTGGAGAACAGCGCCTGGAGCTCCTGGCTCGGGGCCTTGCCCTCCATCAGATACCGCTCGAACCCGCGGGCCCATGTTTCGTGATGATCGCGTTTCTGCTCCAGCGTCATGGACAGCCACTCGGACAACGCCGATTGCTGCGCGGTTCCCTTCACCCCGAGCCATGTCAGGATGCGGTCCATGTCGGCCACGATGCCGCGCTCGCCGTCGCTGACCGATGCGCCGGCGTTGATCTGGCCCTGAATGCGGGCGACCAGGTCGGCCTGGACCTCGAGGAAGAAATGCCCGGATTCGTGCAAAAAGGTCGAAAGATCGGCGTTTTCCAGCAGCGCGATCACGCTCGGGCTGGCGGTGATGTCGTCAGCGAAGGACAGGACGCCACGGGAGGGCTGATGAAGGATGTTCGGATCGCTGCTGTCGAACGTGCCGCGGTTACCGACGGCCGACTTGATGTCCTTTGGGTTCCAGACCGCTATCGCGTTTTCCATCATGGTGTCGTGGATACCTGACCAGCCATCCGCCGTGGCGGCAGCCTCTGCGCCTTCCCACCCGTGCTTGTTGACGTAGTCGGTCCACTGCATGTTGGTCAGATACTTGCCCCGGGCGTAGACCTCCATGATGCGGCCGCCCTTTTCGGGCTTGTAGCCCATGGCCACCTCGCGATCGTCGCCAAGGTAAACCGCCGGCCCCATCGCGCCAGAGGCGCTGCGCTTGAACGTTGTGAAACCCTTCGCGCCGGTTCCGTGGTACAGCACCATCGGCGATCCGTCCGCGTTGCGCAGAGTCGACTCGTCGCCGAACCACTTCTTGAAGGCTTCAGTGCTGTCCTGGTTCAGCTCGCCCCGCGCGGCCTGCCCCTCTTCCGTCCGCGCCGCTGCCACCATAACCTGGCCGCCGCCCTCGGCCCGCTTGCCCACTTCCAGCCCGCGCTGGGCCAGCACCAGCATGCCGTGCAGTTCCGCCGTGGTGAACTTCACATCGATTCCGAGACCGCGCAGGAAATCCGCGATCTTGGCGTAGACGCTCTTGACGAACTCGAAGCCCGGCTTGAATTGGCCGTTCTTGTCGATCGCCTGCTCCACCACCCGCGCCGCGATCTCGTCGGCCTCCAGGTTGGGGCTGAGATCGAACTGGCCCTTCTCGTCGACGTAGGCGCGGCGGATGTAGGACTGGATCTTCTGCAGCTCCTTGTTGTCGGGGAGAGCCGACTGGATTTTCCCCATCAGCTCGGCCCAGCCCTCGCGGCCCAGCATCTCGCGCAGGCCGTAATGGGCGATGGCTTCATGCGCCAGGGTGCGGCCCACGGTTTGGCGGACCTGCATGCTGTCCGCATGGGCGCCGGCCACCACCCAGACCTTGCCCTTGAAGTACAGCCCGCGCACGTCGCGCGGCGCCGGAATCGGCAGGTCGCGATGGGTCGGCACCACGGTGACCTGGGGACCGTTCTTCCAGCCCGCCATGAGCTCGCCCACCACCTTCTGGGCCTTCTCCAGGGGGAGACCGTTGCCGATGGCTTCGCTGCGCCGGAATGCGGCTTCTCCCTGGTTCGGCGTGTTTGCGCCGCCACTATCCGGCGCGGGGGATTCATTCGGAAGAATCTCGCTCAGCTTTTTCCGGGCTTCGTCCAGGCTGCTCTGAGTGATCTCCCTGGCAACTGGGTCGGTGATTTTTCTGAGCCTAGCCTCGTCCGTCTGGATGCTGTCCTCCAGGTCAAGGGCCTTCGTGAAGCCTGCGTCTATCGCGCGGAGCACGTCTAGGCTCGCCTCCTCCAGCAACCGCTTCGGCTTGATCAGCGCGTAGCCATCGGAGTCCGTACCAACGCGATCACCCAAATAGACACGCGGAACGCTGCGGGCATCCTGCATCCTGAGAAAACCATATTCAGACACCCTTTTCGCAATATCGACGGGGTGCATATCGCCAGTGATTTCGACTGCGGAAAGCCCGTCATGGGTAGTCCCGGCAACAAAATCTCGACTGTTCTGTGGCCCAGAGAGATCACGCGCTGATGTGGGCGACCAACGAACGTACACGCTTCCGTGCTGTTCCGCTAACGATTCAATCTGCGAGATGAACGCCTTGCCCGCCGAGAACGTGGCTTGGCTCAGTTTGCGCGCTGCGCCCGAGGTTTTGTCGTCGGCAGAGCGCCCGCCTTGAGATTTGCCGACGACATCCTTGCGGCTCGCCATGGGGTCATTTTGCTCCAACTGCTGCGCGCCCGCCCCTTCCTTGCCGGCCACGTGCAGCCCATACTGCTGCGCCAGCTCGGGCAGAGTCTTGCCGGTGCGCTCGGCTTGCGCGGCGTAGAAGTTGGTCAGCAGGCTCGCATAGGCCTTGTTCACCTCCGGGCGGAACTTGCCGGCGGCGTCCAGCTGGTTCTGGAATCCCTGGCGCATCTGCTCGAGGGCCTGGCTGGTCTCGGCGTTCTGCGTCTCGCTGGTGAGCGCGGTTTCGACTTCCTTCTGGATGTTGGCCCCGGCGCCCTTCAGGAAGCTCTGCGCCTCGGCCCGGCTCATCGCTTCCGGGTTTTCCCTCAGATGGTCGATCAGGCCCGCGGTGATGTTGGACGGCGTGGCGGCGAATTCCGCGAGCGGCACCCGAATATCAGCCCCGGGCACATGCTGCGCGGCCTCCATCTGGTCGGCCACCGCAGGGGCGAAAGCGCGCAGTTGCTCAATGGAAATCGCGCTCTGATTCAGGCTGTTCGCCAGCTGCTGCGCGTCGATGTAGAACTCGGTCGGGGTATTCCCTGAGTCTGAGACTTCGGCGACGAATTGCTTGAACGCCTCGGGGTCGCGCTCGCGCAGCTTCGACTGCTCGATCAGGCCGGCGAACTCCTGCGCGCGGGTCGCGGACTGCTCGGCGCGCTGGGCTTCACCGTCCCCCTTCGCCATGCGGCCCATGGCCTTCTCGACGGCCTTTACGGCGCCGATCTGCGCGGTGCCGCCCACCAGCGTGGCGATGACGGTCTCAGCCAGCGCCGCCGGCTGTTCCTGGACGAAATCCGCGACGCTCTTTTCGGGGTTGAGGTTCGTCCACTCGTTGAAGTTCTGCCACAGCGTGGCCGCCATTTCTCCGGGGACTTCTTTCGCCAGCTCGTACATGAACAGCTTGCCGGCGCTGGCGCCCGCCTTGATCTGCTGCAGGAAGCCAGCGGCGCCCAGGAAGCGCTCGGTGATGACTTCCGCCGTGGCGTCCTGGACGGCGTAGGGAATGGCGCGCGCGGGGCTCAGGCCCTGGTCGCGGGCCTTGCCGTAGGACTGACCGGCGGTGATCACACCCAAGGCCCCCAATAGAAGTCGCTCACCTTGCGCAGCGAAGCCGAGTGGGAGCACCGCCAGGTTCTGACCGGCCGATTGCAGCCCGGAATAGACCCCACGCTCCAACGTTCCGGCGTCAGCGCCGGGTGGCGGCGCGACATAGTCGCGCACCATGCGCGACTGCGCCGCCTGGTCACGCAGGAACCCGCCGGCCTTGTCCAGGCCGAGCAGTTCGAGCGGCGCAGCTGCCGCCTCATACGCACCGGCGCCCAAGCCCGGGCCGAAGCCTGAGGCGAGGATCCGGCCGCCGCGCGCGACGTCCGATAGCAACCCGCCGCCCAGCGAGCCCGGGGCGCTGACGGCGTACTTGCCGACATCCACGGCTGCGCCGCCGAGCTTGCGCACCGCGTCTTCAATGGCGGTCAGGTTGCCGACATCGTCATGGGCGATGCGCGCGTTGTCCAGGGTGCTCAGGTACTGCGTGGTGCTCGGGAACTTCGCGGCCAGCTCGTCGTAATCCGGGGCGCTGACCTGCTGCTTCACGGCGTCCTTGTTGTCGCGCACCGAATCCACGGGAATCCCGGCCTCGCGCGCCAGGCGCTTGTATTCGGCCTCCGCGTCCGGGTTGGCGCCGGCGGCCAGGGTCATGCTGGTGCGCACCGCCTCTTCGGGCTTGCGGGACTGCAGGTAGCCCGCGACGGCCGCCGCGGTGTCGAATTGATCGGTCATCGGGCCGCCGTCTTGAGTTTGAAGTAGGCGCCCAGGAGATCGGCGTCGGTGGGTTCGATGCCGTGCTGCTTGAAGTCCGCCTTCAGCCGCGTCTTGACGTCGCTCGGGATGTCGCCCGGCTTCATCGCCAGCAGGCGCTGCGAACTGGTGCCGGTGCCGATGCCCAGGAATGAGGTTTGGAAGGTGACGTTCCTGGCGAACAGCTTGTCGATGGCGTCCGTCATCTGCGCGTCGTCGAACTTCTTGCCGGCGGCCTGCTGCGCCTGCAGCACGTTGCTCCAGACGAATTGCCGGATCGCGCCGACCTGTTGCGCGCCGCTGGTCGCATCCTTGGGGGAAGGATCGATGCCGAGCTGCTGCAGCCGGTTGTTCAGGATGCCGTTCACCGCGGTGGTGTCCAGATCGGACGGGCCCTTGGTGCCGGGGTCCTTGTTCAACAGCTTGCCGCGGCGCAGCGCCATCTGCTGGGCGTCGCCTTCGGACAGCTGCCGGCTGTGCACGTAGAACTGGGCGTCGGTCATGCCCTTGAGCCAGGCGTCATCGGTGGCCATCTTCTGGAACATGACCGGGTTCGTGATGTCGTCGCCCTTGGCCACCTTCTGGCCGAAGGACATCACGTTGTCGATCTTGTCAGGCGGGATGTTGGCGCGCAGGCTGGCCGGCAGGTTGGAGTACCGGCCGCCGTTCTGGGCCAGCCACTGCATTGCGGCCGCAGTGTTCTGGTCCTCGGTCTGCTTCTTGGCCTTGAGCATGTCCTCGTACTGGCGGCTGACCTCGTCCAACGCGATCTTGCGGCGCTGCGGCTGGTCGACCGGGATTTGGGTGCGCACCTGTTCGTGCAGGCTGGCCAGGGTGGGCATGCTCGGGGCGCCGCCCCCGTCGCCGAACTGCTTGGAAATCTTGGCGACATAGGCCTGGGTCTCGGCCGGCAGCTTCGCCAGCCAGTCGCCGCCATCCTTCGAAGCCTTGTCGATCGCGTCCTGCACGGCGCCGGGCCCCGCGTTGTAAGCGGCCAGGGCCTTGGGCACGTCGCCCGAGAACTCGCGCACCATGGCGCCCAGGTAGTCGCGGCCCACGCGGGCCCGCTCGTCGGCGCTGTCGTTCTGGGCCGGCTTGACGCCGAACCCCGGATCCTTGTTCGTGCCGTCCAGGACCTGCATTTCGCCCTTCGCTCCCTTGGCGGAGGTGAGCAGCGTCTTGCCGTCGGGGCCGAAGCGCTGGCCGCCAGACTCGGTGCCCATCACAAGATTGGTGAGGCGCCCCATGTCGGTGGGCTGCACGACGGGCTTGAGGGCGGTATCCACCACCGTGGAAGCAACCACCAGACCCTGCCGGGCGTCCACCGCCTTGCCCACGGCCGCCTTGGCCCGCAGCATGTCCTCGACCTTCATCCCGCCCGCATTGGCCTTGAGGTACGCCTCGGCCTCGGTGGGCTTGTCCTTGTCCAGCAGGAGGTTGATGGTGGCAACGCTGGCGCGGCTGGAGATGTCGTTGACCGCGGCGCTGATCTCCTCCTCGCTCTTGCCGCGGGACTTGAGGAACCCCACGGCGCGGGTCTGCGCCAGCTTCGTTTCGGCCTGCGCGGTGTTGATGTCGCCGGCATCCACCAGCAGCGCCGTGCGGCTCAGGCTGGAATCGATGTCGGCCTTGAACTGGCCCTCCTCGTATACCTGCCGCTGCTGGAGGGCATGGCGATCGACGAAGTTCAGCGCCTGGTCGCGCCGCGAGGTGATCATCTCCTGCACGGCTATGCGCTGGCGCGGAGAGGTCAGGCCCTGCCCGAGGGTCTGCGCGAAGTCGTCGAAGCTCTTGGGGACGGTGGTGGGCAGGTCGAAGGCATCGCTTCCAAGCTTGGCCGCGGCGCCGTTCTTCGGGTCGTACAGGTTGGTGCGTTCCCAGTCGTCGAGCTTGCGGCGCACGGCGAAGACCGCCGACGCATCAGCCTCCTGCTGCTGACGCTGCGCCATGTCGTCGCCGGCCTTGAGCATGGTGTTGCCCAATTGCTCGATCGCACGGCCCGGTGCTGACAGGTCGGCCGAGGCAATCGCCCGGCCGCTTTGAACGATGCGCCGCTCTCCCAGTTTTGGCATGGTCGCCATCAGAGCCCCCGCCTGCGGCCGTTGTAGGCAGAGCCGACACCTTCGGCGTAGCCGTCACTGGCGCCGAACCCGCCGCCACCATACTTGCCGAACATCGAGGATCCGGTGCTCAGGATGGTGCTGGCCGACTTGTAGTTCGCCGCCGTGCGCGCGGCCTGGCCCTGGAAGCGCAGCGAGGCCGCCTGCCCTTCCCGTCCCAGCGCGCCCTCTTCGCCCTGGTACATCGAGGTCAACGCCGCGTATTCGCCCTCGCCGGCAATCTTTCCGGTGAGGTCCATGACGCTTTCGTCACCGCCCCCGCCTCCTGCCAGGGCCTGTATCCGCGAGTTGGCGAGACGCGCCTGGCGCTGGTCCTCCAGACCCTGGCGCTGCGCCGTGGCGCGGGTCTGGCCGGCCTGCTGCTCGAGCTGCTTGCCCTGGAACTCGGCGTTGGCCTGCTCAGCCTTTGCGGACTGCTGCTGGCCGATGATGGAGACGGCGGCGCTGGCGGCCATCAGTAACAGCCCTGCTACTGCCATTTATGTCCTCCCGTTCTTGAAGCAGTACTGGCGCCCAGCCACCTGCTCGAAACCGACTCGCTCCAGGAAGGCCCTGGAGTTGGGATACTGCTCGTCAGCGACCGCGAAGATCGGCGCATTGATGCCGCGCATCAGGCCCTGCATCATCCTGGTGATGCGCATGATCGACAGCGGGTATTGCTGGCCGCCCTCCTTCATTTCGGCGAAGGCGATGATGGAGTGGGCCATGTAGATGAGCCCGGTCATGCCCAGCACCTCGCCGTCTTTCTCGGCGACGAATCCGCGCACCGACCGGCCGATGTCCTCCATGTGCCAGTAGCCGACCAGGTCCTCGCGGGTGAGCGGGCGGATGTTCATGACGTGCTGTTCGAGCTCATGCCGATCACGGCCGCCAGCAGGGTGCAGGGCCGCGGGGCGCTGGCCTTGAGGCAAAGGCGGGTGTCAACGCCCCACTCGCCCGGCAGGGAAAACGCCTCGTAGTTGTATTCCTGCCAGACCGCATCCGGGTCGACCACCGCATAGGCCTCCACCAGCGGGAGATCGTCCATCGTGGTGAAGTCCTTGCCGTACTGGATGCCCATCGGATGGGTGTCGGCCAGCACCAGGGTAAGCGAATGGGTGTTCTTGCGCGCGCCCAGGGCCGACTCGCCCGGGGCCGCCACGTAGGCCAGCTTGGTGCTCCTGTAGCGCGCCTCATAGGTCAGGCCCACCACGGCCCCCACCGGCATGCCGGCAGCCGCGCCACCGCTCACGGTGACGGCGTCGTAGGCTTTGCCCGCGTACCAGCCGACGACGCTTTCGCCCTCGAGGTGGGCGAGGTTGGAGCCGTTGTACACCACGTAGGAATCGGCCAGCTTGTTGACGGCGCCTCCGATGCATTCGTCCTCGCGGGCCCAGCGCTCCAGGTAGCGCTTCGCGGAACCGCCGATGGTGCGCTTGACCACGTAATAGACCGCCTCCTCGCCGTCGCTGCCGGGCAGCACCACCACATCCTCGATAGCACCGTCGGTCTCGACCAGGATCCAGCACTTCACGTCCTCGGCCTTGTCATAGACCAGGAGCGCCACCTTGCCGTCGCTGCGCACGCAGTGGATCCGGGTGTCGGGCTGGCGCTGGATGGCAAAGGCCGTGATGCCGGGCTTTCCGATGTCGGGCGCCAGGACGGAGAGGTCGTCGAGCGCGTAGTTGCTGTTCGACTCAATCGAGCCGCCCATGCTGAGAACCTTGTAGCCGCCGCGCTGGACGAACAAGGCGGCATCGTCGAGCTTCACGGCCGGGACGCGCGCGGTGCCCTGCGTGACGGCCGACTTGGGGTTGAAGTTGGTCGGGGTCAGCGGCTCGTCGAACGAGTTGGAGCGCCCCGCCACCACGGAGCCATCGGTGCCGGCCATCAGGCGCTGCAGCGGCAGCAGCCAGCTGATGACGTCCACCGGGCCGGAGCCGATCGAGCGGATGATCGGGCCGGCGTCGCCCTCGAAGTCGGGGTCGAAGCTGGGGAAATCGTCGGTGACGCTGCCATACCACTTGTCCTTTCCGGCCCACCACAGGCGCCCCTCGTACAGGGCGACGGCAGAGGGCCAGCCGCGGTAGTCGGACCAGGCGCCCTCGCGCCAGTTCGTGGTGGCCGAGTTGCCCAAGGACCCCAGGGCGCCGAGCCGTTTGATCACCACCGCCTGGGCCGAGAGCGTGCTGGCCACCGAGATGACGCGCACCACGCCGGTGATGGAGCCGTACTGGTAGATCTGCTGGCAGTCAACCGCGCCGGAGGTGTAGTTTCCGGGGTTGATCGCAAGCCGGTAGGCAATGATCTGGTTGTCCAGGGCGTCGTTGAAGGTGACCGTCCCCGGGGCCGTGTAGGTGGTGGCCGTGTCCTCCCAGACTCCCGTGTCGCCCACGCTGCGCTGCAGGGTGATGGTGGCGACGAAGATGCCGGCGATCGACACCGTGAAGTTGCGGGTATCGCCCACGCCGGTGACCAGGATCTGGTGGCCCTGCTGGTCCGCACCGGTGAAGACGTTGTCCACGAACTGTCCTTCGGACTCGAGCCGGAACAGCGCGCCCACATGGGACGCCTGGAACAGCGGGGCCGAGGCGGTGAGCGTGGTTTCTCCCTCCACCGTCGAATTGGAGATCGTGGTGGGAGAGGTGTTCTGGACCAGGAACGGCCCGTTGTCGCATTCGTACAGAGCAACGGACCAGGAGGTGGTGCCGCGGCGCTCGATGCGGCGCTGCTGCACGCCGTTGCAGGCGACGAACATCACGTCGCCGCTCTGGTCCTTGCGAACCATCGGCAGCATGGCCTCGGTCCAGGGGGTGGGCAGCTCCAGCGCGCCAGCTCCCTCGATGTTCACGCTGCTGACCAGGGTCTCGTAGACGCTGCGGCTGATGACGTCGATCGAGATATTTCCGGTCGGGGTGAAGGCCAGCGAATGGGTGCCGGCTCCCAGCGTGACGCGGAAATAGTCCTCCGCGCCGGCGGACGATCCCACCAGGACGTCGACGCTTCCGCGCGTGACAACCACCCGCAGCGCGTGCACCACGCCTTGATCGCCGGCCGCGACCGTGACGGCCTGGCGGCGGCCGGCGGCGTTGTCGCCGGAACCATTCAGGCCCATGTAGCCGCCGGTGACCCACCTCGAGACAGCGGTCCCGACGTCGATGTTGGTCCAGCTGCCCAGGTTCGAGTCGAAGTTGCCATTGGCGGTGACGGTGGACACGGCCGGGCGGGTCACCAGCGCGTCATTGACCCACACGCGCAGGCTCGAGTCGGTGAGCTCCAGCAGCGCGGTATCGTCGGACGCGAAGACGAAATCGAGGTACTTGGCCTTCAGGTTGCTCTTCGAGGCCCCTAGATAGCCCAAGCCTGGCCGCAGCATGGCGCTGCCCAGCACCCGCGGCATCCAGTTCGTCTGCTCCTCGGCCGACATCGGGTAGCGCTTCAAGTCCACGCGCGCCAGCGCCAGCCGGGAGATCATCCCCCGGTTGAAGGCCAGGATCTGCTGTTCGCCCCTCACGCGATCCGGCTCCTGCTGCGGCCGGCGCCCGCGCGGGCCGCGACCCAGCTGCTGGCCGGCAGGAACTTGGCGGGCTCGGCCATCGCGTTCTGCGACTTGGCCTCCACCAGCAAGTCCTTGGCGAGCTGGATCGAATCGACCCAGGCGGTTTTGTTCTGCTTGAGCGCCATCACGATGTCGCGCGCCAGGCAGGCTTCCAGGTACTTTACGAAGGTCTGCGGCCAGCGGCTCATGTCGTTGCCGTAGGCCGCATCGTTGCTCACGTACTTGATGAACAGGGTGTCGAGATCCGCGTACCAGAAGCCGGCCTCGTCCGAGTAGGCGGTAACCGGGACGTTGAAATACTCGTCCTGGCACACCGCCATGGTTCGCACGAAGTCGCCGGGCTTGTTGAAGGCGCGGCGGTAGCCAAAGGGCGGCTCCACCGAAGGGCTGTAGTCGTACTGCATGCCGCGGCAGGCGAAGAACCACTGGCCGGCTTCGAGCGCTCCGTTCACGGCGCCATCGTCCCAGGCGTCGTCCAGCAGGCGCCGCGGCTCGCGGTTCTCTGCCAGGCTGGCCAGCTTTCGCTCGCCCAGCAGCCGCAGCGCTCCGTTGTACAGGGTCAGGCGGGTGGTCATGCGGATCTCGCTTTCTTCATCGAAGCGGCCATCGCGTAAGCGGCGGTGGCCACGGCGTCGAACGGATCGGTTCCGGAATTGCGCGCGTCCTGCAAAAACCGCCGATCGGCCAGCAGCGTCGGGATGGCCTGGGAGGCGAATGCATCGCGGTCAGCTGCAGCTTCGACCGCCGCTGCTACCGCCTCGGCGGTGTGCTGATCGATCCAGACCATCGCCTGCTCGCGCGTGTAGCTCCCGGCCAGCAGGCCGTCGAGCGTTTCAGCGATGGTCGGGATCGGGTCGGCCATGTCAGCGGGCCAGGGTCTTCAGGTGCTCGTTGACCCACAGCTCGGCGTCGGCCTTGCGCGCGATGCCTTCGTGCACGATCTCGTTGTCGCTCAGGCGGATCACCACGTGCTTGAGGGTCGGGCCCTTGTATTCGACCTTGTAGCCCGAGGCCGCGGAGGCCAGCAGGGCGGCCGGTACTTCCGCGGCGGACAGCTCGACGAAGCGCAGCACCGCGACCTTGGCCCAGAGCCGGCCGGACTCGATCACCAGCAGCTCGCCGAAGTACTCGCCGTTCTCGGCGACCACCTCGATGTGGTCGTTGGGCTTCAGGCGCGCGGCGACGTGCGCCCAGAATTCGGGCTTGACGACTTCGTCGAAGGCCACGCCGTTCTCGATCGATGCCTGCCAGACGTTGCGCTCGTAGGCGGCATCCTTGAAGCGCGGGATGATCAGCTTGCGCGCCTCGGTTTTCTTCTCGACTGCATTCATGGTGGTGTCCTGGTGGTGGTTGTGGAAAAGGGAGAGCCCGCGAAGGCCCTCCCCTGCCTGGATTGCGCCGGTTAGGTCAGAGCCGAGACCGTGGCCGCGCCGCCGGCCGTGACAGCCGTCACGCAGCTGACGGAGGTCGCGAACGTGTTGTCGGTTTCGCAGCTGTACACGATGTCGCCGCCCTTCATGCCCAGGTCGGACCCGTTGCTGAAGTAGCCGGCGCCGCGCACGGTCGCGACAGCATCGGTGGAGCGATACGACCAGATCGCGCCGGTGCCGCCGAGGGCATCGACCAGCTTGACGGGCGGGGTGGAAGTGGAATAAGCCATGGTGGGCTCCTGTGAAATTGAGAGGGTGAAAAGGTGGTGGATGAAAGGGCCGAAGCCCCTTCAATCAGGAGGCCGCGAAGCCCGATCCGTCGTGGTTGATCACGCACACGCCGCTGTTTTGCAGCAGCTTGGCGCCCATGTACATCGAGGCGCGTGAGTACGAGTAGTTCTGTTCCTCGTCGTAGCCGACCGGCGTTTCCATGCCCTTGGTGTCCGCAGCGTGGCCGATGGCCGTGCGGTGGTACATGAAGCACTTCTCGGCGGCCGTGCCCGCGCCGGGCAGGTTCGGGTGCACGACGATCATCATGTTGTCGTAGCGGTAGGCCACCGGCTGGTCGCGCCAGTCCGGGCCCGACTCGTACGGCTTGCTGTTCACGTACTGGGCGTTGGAGAACTCCGGAGCCTGCCGCAGGTAGCCCAGGAAGGCCGGCGTCGCCAGCAGCGTGATCCAGTTGTCCCACGGAACCGCGTTGTTGCCCAGGATCACCTGCGCCTTGGTCAGCAGGTTGATGGAGCCCGTGACGGCCGCGCCGGTGTCGTTGGTGGCGGTGTTCAGTTCCGTGATGATCTGGCTGTCGATCTTGCGGTTGATCACGCCCATGGTGGTCTTCTGCATGATCGAGCGCTGGTCGCCCTGGCTGGCGAACACGTTGAAGCCGGTCTTGCGCACCAGGTCGTGCCACTCGGACAGGGTGCAGGTGTTCTGCGTGAGGTTGTCCGAGCGCGCCGGGATCAGGCCGTTCACGCCGCGGGTCACGGCAGTGGCGGCGCCGGAGTCGGCGACCAGGAACACGGCCTGGTTTCCCTTGATCACGGCCTCGGTCACGCAGGTGCCGCGCAGCAGGCTCTGGGTCTGCTCGAAGCCCTGGATGAACTCCTGGCGATATTGGGTCTGGAATGCGGTGTCAGCCATTGTTGGCTCCTAAAGGTTGAGGTTTTTGCATGCCCCAAACTCCGGTTACCCGCTTCAGGATCGCCGGGTTGCCCTTGCGGGGCCGGCGGTGTCCTTGACAGGGCGCAGTCTTCGGCGAACCACCGTCTTGCATGAGGGCGCTTGCGCGGTTACCCCATGCTCCTCGGTGGGCCCGGGTTGCAGCCGGGACTTGGTTGGAAATCATTTGGATTTGCGGTCCCGGGCCGTGACCAGCTCGCGGTAGCGCGCCTGCATCTTGTCGGCGCCCGGGCCTTTCCAGTATTCGGACTGACGGTTGCCCATCAGCTTTTCGATCTTGCCGATCTCGTCGGTGATCGCGCCCATCTGGTCGCCGCCGGCGGGAACCACCGTGGAAACCGGGTTGATCTCCAGGGCGGTGCTCGCCAGCCAGCGCAGCACGTCGGCATCGTTCGCAATGGCCCGGCCGTCGGCGGTGCGCGCGCTCAGGATCTTGTCCTGGATGCCGCCGGGAGCGGTCGCCAGCATGCCGGTGATGGCGTTGACGTTCTTGCGGTAGTCGCCGCCCCACTCGGCCCGCAGGGTGTCCTCCATCTCGGTCTTGTGGGCGACATCGGCCTCGGCGATCTTGGCGGCCTGGGTCTCGACGATCTTGTAGTAGGACTGCACCGCGGCCTGCACGACGTCCGGGCTGGCGTTCTTGCCGTGCATGTCCTTCAAGAACAGGTCGATCATCGGCTTGTCGGCGTCGCCCACCACCAGGCCCTCGGGCATCTTGTAGTCCTCGGGCTTTTCGGGGATGCCGTTCTCGGCGCGCCACTTCGTGACGTCTTCCGGCTTGGCGTCCTTGGGCAGCGTGGACTTCAGCTCCCCGGTGGACAGGCGCTGCTGCAGGGCCTTCCAGGAGTTGTAGACGTCCTTGGGCGAGGACATCCGCTCGAGCTGCTTGTCGGCCTTCTCGCCGGCCAGCTTGACGCGCCAGTCGTCGGACCAGTCGGACTTCGAACCGGCGCCCGCCCCTGCTCCGGCGCCAGCACCAGCACCCTCACCGACGGCGCCAGCGTCTGCGCCTTTGCCGGCACCCGGGGCGCCCTTGCCGTCATCGGCTGCACCTCCGGCACCAGCACCGGCGCCCGCGCCCGCGCCGGCTCCTGCACCTGCACCGCCACCGGCGCCCGGCTCATCCAACATCAGCACGAATCGTTTCTTCAGCATGGCTCACTCCTTCAGGTTTTGCCCTGGCCGGGCGATTTGTTGCGCAAGGCCGCGAGGTCGACCTTGAGCAGCTTGACGATTTGCAGGCCCACCGATCGGCGGCCTTCGAGGTAGATGGTCTGGTCCTGCCCGCCGGGAACGAACGTGTGTTCGTAGGTGCCGGCCAGCTTTTCGACGATCACGGTCAGGGCGCGCTTCTGCTGTTCCGGCGTGGCATCGCCGCGGCCCAGCGCCTGCAGCGCGGAGGCATCGGGCAGATCCCATTCAGCGGGAAGCCAGCGTTCGCGGACGGGCGTCTTGCTCATGCCTGAAAGCTCTGTGCGGCTTCACCGGCAGTCTTGGCGATGCCGGCGCCCTGCTCGATGGCGTTGAGGAGCTGCTGCTGCTGCTGCGCGGCGGCCTCCTGCGCCTGGATCTGCGCGACCTCTTCTTCGGTGCGCATGTCTGCCGCTGCGAACCCGATGCCCAGCAGGGCCGCGCGCAGGGCCTGCGGTGCATTGATGACCCCCGCAGCGGCTGGATCCAGCGCCACGGCTTCTGCCACCAGGCCCTTGGCCTCGATGAACACGCTGGCCTTCTGGCGCTCGACGGCCTCCTGCAGCGGGCTTTCGAAGCGGAAGGTGATGTCCTGCTCGCTCAGCACCTCGGGGATGGTGTCTGCCGACCCGAATGCTCCGTTGCGCATCAGGATGTCGAAGGTGCGCTCGCACAGCGCGCCGTTGTAGTCGGTCTCCATCGGCTCGAACAGGGGCAGCGCCTGGCGGATGTACTCGCTGACGCGCTGGCTGACCTCGTAGGCGGTCATCGCCTTGGTGTCCACCGGCGGCAGGTTCAGCTTGTTCAGGTAGAAGGCGTCCATCAGGGACACCTTGATGTCGTCGCGGATTTCGATGCCGTAGGGCAGGCCGGACTTGTCGACCGACAGCGGCGCCAGGACTTCGCGCAGCTTGCCGTCGAAAGCGGCGTCCACCGCGGTGAAGCCTCCGGGAAAGATGTTCAAGTCCGAGCGCAGCGCCGACTGCACCCCGACCATGGGCGGGTTGACCGCCTTCTCGCCGGCCTCCAGCAGGGTCAGGGTCATGGCCTGCAGCAGGCGGGCATCGGGCAGCGCGCAGACGGTGGCCGGGCTGTAGGCGTACTGGCTGTCGCTCACGGTCTGCCAGCGCGGCACCACGTAGGGCATGGAGTGCTGGCCGACCTCTTCGAGCGCGCAGAATTCCTCGACGTCCACCATGACGCTCACGAACCGGGTGCGCAGTTTCTTGCCGTCGCCGCAGTCGTAGGTATCGGACGGCACGACGATGTGCAGGCATTCGACCTCGCACATCGGGTCCTGGGCCATCTGCGTCATGCGCTTCTGGTTCAGCTTGCCGGGGTACAGCTTGGACAGCTGGTACAGGGTGGGCTTCCACTTGCGCACCACAGTATCGACTTCGCCGGTCACGTCCTCGGCCCAGGCGCAGTCACGAAGGTGCCAGCAGCGGTACAGGAGGTGCGGCGCCGCCGGCGGCCGGCCGGCAAGGTCTGGCTGCTGGTACAGCTCGACGCTGATCACGCATTGGCCGAAGGCGGCGAAGTCGTGGTCGCCCTCCTTGGTGGCGCGCACGAAGCGGGCCTTGCGGTCGTACATCGCGCGCTTCTGCACACCGGTGGCGTACTCGAGCCAGGCGCGGGCCTGCAGATCCTTCTGGGCCCGCTCGGTGCCGATGTGAAACCAGTCCTTCGAAGTGGGCCGCAGCATGCCGGAGAGCTGGTTTCCCAGGTCACGGCGCACCATCAGCGGATAGGACGTCATCAGATTGCTGGCGAACTCCTCGCCCAGGGCGCGCGACACCGTGAAGGTCGCCCGCTCGACGTAGAAGTTGTCCGCGATGGTCTGCCACAGCTGCAGGAGGTCGAACCTCTTGCCCAGCAGGACCGTCGCGCGCTCGACCAGCTTCTTGACGTCGCTCATGCTCAGCCCAGCTTGTCTTTGGTGGCGGTGTCGGTCAGGATGGTGCTGGCCCGGCCGCCGCGCTGCTGCGCGCTGGCCAAAGCCGCCTTCTTGGCCTTCTGCGCCGCCTCGTCGTTGACCGTGGGCATGACTGCCGGCGGCGTAACCGCGGGCATGGAAGGTTTGCTGCCGAAAAGTGAACCCATAGCATTTCTCCTTTTGCTATTCGACGCCGAGCTGATCGGATTCGGTTTGCTCGCCCAGGATGGATAGGGGCCGTGCGTTGCGCTGCTGCGCGCTGGCCATGGCGCGCTTCTTGTCCAACAGGAGGACGGGGGAAGCGCTTCCGGCCGCCGGTGCCGCGGCCTTGCTGGCAAAGACCGATCCCGCGAGCGGGTCAGCCTTCGCCACCGGGTCGACCTTGTGCAGGTAGTTGCCGGTGATGATGGCGCGCTTGTCGAAGGACAGGATGCTTGACATCAGTGAGCTCTCCGGGCTGATGTGCGGCTCATGACCACCTTGGGAGGTGCGGAGCGCTCTTTCCAGGATTGGTAGTGGCTGGCCATCTTTGGGCCGGAGAACCAGGCCATGACCACGGCATCGCCCTTGTCCGGGCTGCGACCGATGCGGTCGACGACGTCTTCCTTGCTTTCCAGCCGGATGCCGCCGCGGTCGATGCTGTAGGTGGGCGCCGTGAGGTCGGCGAGAAGCTCACGATCATCGGGCAGCATGATCGGGCTGCCGCCTTCCTGGTCTGGGTTCAGCGCCTCGCGGAAGCGCCAGTACGCTTCGGTGCGGACGTTGAAGAAGGTCAGCTGGTTGTCGGCGGTGCGGCGAACCGACTTCTTGACGCCCATGTAGGAGTCCACGTCGACACCATTGGCCTTCAGGTGGGCATAGGCATCGCCGCCCCAGCCGCCTCCGATGTCGATGATCACCTTGGCGTTGTCGCGCCGGCGGGCGATGACGATGCCGGCCACGTCGGTGCCGCCAGGCGTCTGGGCACCGGGGACAGCATGCAGCGGCGCGAACCAGCCGTCATGACGCTGGGCCAGGACGGTGTTGTCGGTGCCGCCCTGGGCGACGTCGACGCCGATCGCGCACATCGGGATGCCCACCGGCGGAACCTTGTTCCAGCGCTCCTGCGCCAGCATCACCCAGTCGGTCGGGATGGCCTGCCAGGGATCGTCCTCGAGGCCGGCGTCGAATCGCCCGTCGCGGTAGGCGGCGCGCAGTTCGGCGGGCAGCGCAGCCAGCACCGCGGCATAGTTGGTGGATGCGAGGTCCGGGTTGTCGGTGAGGCGGGCCGGAATGAAGGTGCGCGAACGGGCGACGATCTGCTCGCCGCCGATCCAGTGCGGGCCGGGCCCGTCCACCTCGATCTCGCGGCCGGCTTCGTCGGTGGTGTACCAGCGCAGCTCGCCGGGCTTGGCCGGGCGCGGGTGCTTGGGGTCCAGCCATGCCGCCCAGCGCTTGAGCACCCAGAGGCCCTCGGGGCGGGTCGGTGGATTGCCGGCGGCGACGATGCGGCAACGCTGGCCGGGGATGGTGGAGCGATTCCAGCCGATGATGAAGGTGTACTGCGTCTCGGTGAAGTCGCTGACCTCGTCGAAGGCGATCAGGTCGTGGGGGTCGCCCTTGTACTTCTGCTTGTCGTCCTCGAGCTGGCAGCCGCCCAGGTCGATGATCCGCTCGCCCATGCGCCAGCTGTTCTTCTGGCTGTTGTAGCCGTTGCGGTGCCCGACAACCTCCTCGATGGCCTTGACCAGGCCGTCGGCTTCCTTGTTGGTACGGCGCAGCAGCAGGGACCGCTGGTGCTCGGTCAGGGCCAGCCCAACCTCCAGACCGGTCTTTCCGCCGCCGGCCTGGCCACCATAGAACAGCTCGTCGGCTTCGCAGTGGAAGGCGTCGGTCTGCGGCCCGGGGTTCGGGCACCAGGCCATGTCCTTGGTAGCCTCCAAAGCCTCGCGCGCTACCGCCTGCCGGTCTTTCTCCGGCAGGGCGGCAAGCGCGTCGAGGACTTCGGCCAGCTGCATCAGGCGACCGGCAGCGTCGAAGAGATGATGTCGTACCAGACGCGCGCGACCAGAACCGTGTCGCCGGTGGTGACTTCGCCCACCAGCATGTGCAGCACCACCGCGGCGTTGGCCACACCATTCACATCGCTGGCCGTGGCGCCGGTCGAAGCCTGCATGCCCACGAATCGGCTCTGCGCGGTGGCCTGGTCCAGGAAGCCCGTTGCTTCGACCACACCGGAGCACTGCGCGCCCGCAGCATTGGTGTACTTCAGCACCAGGTCCTCGCCCGTCGCGATTCCACCGTAGGCGGTGCCGGCGGGCTTGTACAGCTGCATGCGCAGCGGAACGATGATCTTCCCGGCCCCCGGCGCGGCGATCACCTCCACGGGAGTGCCGAACAGGGCCAGCACCTGCGCGCTGGTGATGATCTTGTCCACGTAGGCGCCGACGAGCGTTTGCCCGCCGTTGGGCTTGTTGAGGATCAATTCGGCGTTCGGGCCCAGGCCGACCCGGCGGCCGTGAATCGAGGTGAGGATGTCCATTTGCTTACTCCTGCTGTTGCTGTTGCTGGTGGAGACACAGCCGCCCAATCACCCGGGCGGCAAGGGGTTCAGTTCCGGTAGAAGGAAAGCGTCACGACGCAGGCCGCCGAAGCGATCAGGCTGATGAACGCCTGGTCCACGGGCAGCGTGCGGAACTCCACGGCGCCGGCGGGCATGAGTTCGGAGGCCGTGCCGTCGACGATGTCGGCCGCGGGCACTGCCGCTGCGGTCGATGCGGCGGCGATCTTGGCGTAGAAGGTGCCGTCTCCTGCGATGCGCACGTACTTGGCACCGGCCGGGGCCTGATAGGTCTCGGCCACACCGGCAGCCAGGACGCGAGCATCGATCCAGTCGGCCTGCGTGATGGCGGCGATCTTGCTCAGGTGCGCATGCGGGTTGATGGGGGTAACGGTCTGGGCCATGGGTCAGTCCTTCTGAGCCCGCAGGCCCTTGTTGAGGATGAAGGCGATGCGGCGGGCGGTTTCGTTGGTGAGGGGTCCGCCGTCGATCGGTGTTTCCGGCGGCTCGCCGTCTTCCAGGCGGTACGCGACACGCTCGAACTTCGCGAACTTCTCGAATGTCTCGGCCAGCTTCTTCAAGCTATCGACCCGGCCGCCCATGCTGATGACAGCTCGGTAAATCCTGTTCAGCTTGTCTTCCTTGACCCGCCCGGTCTCGGTGAACTCGGTCTCGTCCAGCAACTCGCCAAGCTTCTCGAAGTCGGCGAGGTTGTCGGTGGTGAGCTCCAGTTCGGCAATCAGCTTGTCGACCAGCTCCTGGCCGCGCTTCGAAGTTGCCTTGTGCCGGCGGTCCACGTTGGCCACGATCTCGGCATTGGCATCGACGATGTCCTTTTCCGGTACGCGGTAGTCCGGGTGCGTACCCTCGCCGCGTACCGCATCCTTGCGTACCAGTTCTTCAGCCCTCGCCTTGATCTTGGCGGTAAGGTCGCGGGACCATCCGTCCCTCTTGGCGCGCTTGCGGATGGCGCCTTCCGTGATCTCGAAGGGATCGGCGATTTCCCGCAGGCTCAGGATGCCGGCGCGGTAGTCGGCTTCGATGCGCTCCCAGTCGGGGGCGGTCTTCTGTTCTGGGGTGTCTGCCATAAGGAATCTCCCCGAAGGGGGCCGCATTGATCCGGGCTTACGGCGTGAACCGCTGCGGCCCTGCCGGTTCGCCTACACCCAGTGACCCCGAGGCGGGCGGGGCTGAAAGGCCGGCTGGCCACGGTCCCACCAGCCGCACGCCTGGGCTTGCGCGTCTGTTCGGCGGGATTGGGGGATTGAATTCGGCGGCCGTCAGGAACGGGGCAGCGCGGGCTGGGTCGATGGGCAGCGAACCTCGCAGCCTGGGCTTGAACCCGACGACATCACCGTGCTGGCGTCTTCCGCCGAAAGGGGTTGGCCGCTATGGGCCGAAGAAAAGAGCCCGGCACCGCGAAGGCACCGGGCAATCCGAGGGATGACCCAAGGAGGAGACAGAGGGCCGGGCTTTCACCGGGTGCGGCTGATAAGGCCTCTGCACTGGCGGGCTCGCCAGAAACTACAAAGCCCGCACGGTGGCGGGCCTGGTTTGATTCCGTGGCGCTGGGCCTACGTGTCGCACTTCTTGGTGCTGCGCAGCTCGCCCAGCTGCTTCTGGCGGGTGACCGCGCTTTCCATGGCGGCCCGCCGCTCCATCGAGTTCCCGATGCCGAAATCCCCGAGGAACGCCATCACATCCTTGCCGCTGAACCTGCTTTCCGTGGTGACCCGTTCGATGAAGCCGTTCGTGCGAGCGGTATCCAGCGCGATCTCGCGGCAGGTCAGGGAATCCTTCTCGAATGCGGTCAGGGGCCCGACGCGGCCATAGGTTTTTGTCGCGCACCCGGTGAGCGCAGCGGCGGCCAGCATTGTGGCAGCGATGACGGTCTTCATGGTCCCCTCCAGATCCGCGCGCCGGGCCTTGTTGATTTTCAAGGGCACCGCTCCCCTGGAGGTCGAGGACGCTGCGTTGAAAGCGTCCTGGTTTCGGCAGTGGGTGCGCCTCATTCCATGGGTTCGGCGCGGTGGCCCTTGCGCGGGTTGGGCGAATTGTGAACTGTTACAGCTCGGCGCGCAAGTAGTTCAGATTACTTATGCGGTGTCCCGGCTCGGATGGCGGCGACGCAATCCATCTGAATAATTCCCTCAACCAGAGGGTCCACGTCAGAATGCGTCGTCGGCAACTCCTCACAGATCACTTCAGCCCGATCCATTCCAGCACGGACGCCCTCAGCGTAGAAGGCGCGCATCTGGTCAGCGCTGAATAGCGGGTAGCGACGATGTTCGCCCGCGATGGCTTCCGCCTTCAGATGGGCGGCGATCAGAATCGGCCGCCCAGATTGCTCTTCGCCAATCTCGGCATAGGCGATCGGCATAGGCAAAGCTATATCTTTCATGATTTCACTCCTTGAGGCCGCATTTTCCCCCGAATGCTCGCCTGCGCCCGGTGCATGCAGCTCCCGATGTAGGCCAGCATGGCGATTCCATCGGTGCCGTACGGAATCTTCGCCTCGCCGGTGCCGCGGCAGACGTTGCAGGGGCGGTTCGGCTGGTGTTCCTTCACGATCCACTTCGTCCCGTTGCAGCTCTGGCAGGCCGGCTCCAGCCACCAGCACAGCACGGCGTCGACCTTGTTGCCCGCATCCTCCATCCTGCGCTCCCGGGCCCACAGCAGGATGTTGCCGCGCACCTCGGACAGCGCCTTCAGCTGCAGGTAGGTCTGCTCGAGCTTTCCCCCGCGCTTGGCCAGGCCGTCCCAGTCGCTGTGCAGCCGCATCAGGGCTGCGCCGACGCGGCTGCGGTTCCAGGCTACGGCCACGATCGCGTCGACGTCCCCTTCCCTGCCGGCCTTGGCGGTCAGGTCCTTGGAATTCGCTGCGCTCTGGTATCGCTCGGTGATTGTCGCCATGTCCATCCTTTACTTCGAATCTGTTCAATGGACCGTTGGGCCGGTGCTGGGTGTCGCGACAATCCCGGCACCCAGCCGCCGCGCGCACTCGGCGCGGGCCTGCTCCATCTGGGCCGGCGTGCTCATCGCGAGCAGTTCCGAGTAGCCCTGCACCCCTTTGGCCAACGCCACCAGGGCGCCGGGGGTGAAGGTGTAGCAGCGCAGGGCCTCGTAGATGGCGTCCGCGTCCAGCAGTGCCTGCTGGGCCGCCCGGAATACTTCGACAGCCCCCTCCCCGATGGATTCGCTGCGCACGATTCCGATGTTCATGGCGGCGGCCAGCCGGTTGTACTGGGCCACCTGGTTGCTTCCGTCGCGCAGGCCAATGAAGGCTTCGGCGACCGGGACCATGATGGAGCGGATGTCGCCCGTGGTGTAGCTCTTGTCTTCTGTTGCCATATCGATCCTTTTTTGATTCAAAGCGTCAGCGTGTCGATCCCGTTGCCGCAGAACACGTCGAGCCGGCAGGCAATCTCGACCGCCTCTCGCGCGGTCTTGCCGCAGTGCATGGCAGCCAGCGCGAAGTCGCGGCCGTGGCCCATGGCGTAGATCTGGTCCTCCAGGCGCTGCGGGTACGGGGTCTTGCCGTATGAATTGCACACACCGCCCGGCGTCACGACGAAGGCGCAGGCGGCGTTGTCCTTCTGGGCCTCTGGGTAGGCATTGGGGTCGCGTGCTGCGTTCAACCACGCAAGCAGCGCCATCGCGCTATCACCGTCGCCCTCGAAGCCGGCGATGGACCCATCGCGCAACCGGTGGATCTTGGTGACGGTGTGGCCGTGTCCGGCCGCGCACGACATCTTGTCGGCCGCCAGCGTCTTTCCGTCCCATGCGATAACCGTCATGCTGTCGCTCCAATCACAGCCCGCAGGCCGATCAACAGGGAATACTCGGTGCCGTACTTCTGCTCGAAGCGGGCCTTGTAGGGGTGCCGGGCCACCATCCCCGGCGCTCCGGTGCCGTCCTGGTGATGGCCCGGGCATAGCGGCAGCGTCCAGAGGTGGCCCATGCGCCGGCCACCGCTGAGGATGTGATGCACACACGGCGCAACGACGCCGTTCCCGTCCATGCGGCAGGCCACGCACCCGTAAGCAACGATGGCGTCCATCCAGCGCCTTTCCTCGGCGGTCGGTGTCCGCTTGCCCGGTTTCGCCTTTTCGCCCTTCGGCACCGGCCCGCCCGTCGTTCCCGAATACGAAAACGCCCGCTCGATCCTGGCCAGCGGCGCCATGGGGCGGTCTTCGCGCCTCACGGTCGGCTCATGGCGGCGCTTGAAGCCGGAGCCGCGGGGCATGGGGGAACGACGAAGCATGGTCTATCCGCCGATTCGCAAACCAGTTTCCATCGTCGCGTTGCCGCCCTTGAGTGCGTCAGCTATCCTTCCGATAGCGTTGGCGTTCGCTTCCGCGGCACGCGCGAGAGCCACAGCTGCATCGCGCGTATGCTCATTGGCGGGCGCTGCTTCGGCAACAAATGAACAATGGCTCACGCTGTACGTTGGCACAGCCGGCGATGGCTGCTCCGGCTTTACCTTCTTTTTAGTCATGGTTTCTCTTTCGATGGTTTGCCGCCTTTGGCGTGTGGCGGCTTCACGTTCTTGCTGGGTTCCGGCGCCGGCTTCTTTGCCTTTACCGCCTTGGGTTCGGCCTTCTCCTCGACCGCGTACTGCTTCGCAAGCCCGTCAAAGGCCATCTGGATCACCCGGTTTCGCGATGGCGCGATGACGAAGGCCATGTCAGCCCCGGCAGGCTTGGCGATGCCGCGCGACGTTGCGCTTCTTCTCGGCGGCGCGCTGCATCTGGCGGTTGGTGCGGCCCTTGCCGCGGTTGCGGGCGGTCCCGGGGCCGGTATCCGCGACGCTGGCCGCCGTGGTCATGCCTTGCGCGAAGCGGGAACCCGCGGCGGCGGCAAACGCAGCCAGAGCCAGTAACAGGTTGGGTCGCATGGGTCTATCTCTCCAGGTTGCGCTGCAGCCGTTCCCTGAGCGCGTAGCCCATGAGCGGCCAGATCTGGTCGATGGCCTTCTCGCGGGCGTAACGCTTGCCGATTTCGGGGTCGAAGTTGGCGGCACTCACCGGGCCCTCGTTGACGCCAACGATCTTGTGGCCGTTGCGCAGGATCAGCACGCAGATGGTGATCCGGTCCAGCGCTTCGCAGATTTTGAGCGCTGACGGGTAATCCGTGCTGCGCACTTCGCCCACACCTTGCCCTGCGGTGAAGTAGTGCTCGCTCGCGATGTTGGCCTCGATGTCGGCCGGCGTGACGCGCGGGGCGGTCGATACCGCCTGGATCTGCGCCTGGACGGTCGCGACTGCGCTGCGAATGGGCGCGTAGCCGTCCTCGAAGGCCTTGGCCGGCGAGTACGACTTGTAGCCGTCGTCGTAGACCACGTAGTAGCCGCCGGCCTGCGGCTTGTGCTTGACGACGTATTCGTCGTGCCCCACGCACACCGGGCCGTAGCCGGGGTCTTCCGGGATCAGCAGCCAGTCGCCGCCCGCATGCCTGCGCTCCTGATCGGCCGGCGCAGCCTGCCGAATTTCCTTGATCTTGAGGGCCCACACTTCCTTGTGGCACTTGTAGAGGGGCATTTCTCTTGTTGGTGCGTTCATGGCTCAGACCTCCAGCCGCTTCAGCACGTCCTGCAGCTGCGCGCTGATGCTCTCGACGCGGCGGCGGTAGCCGTGGATCTCGTCGGCCTGCTGGCTAACCACCAGCGAGTCGGTGGCTTGTGCGCTACCCATAACCGGCGAGGGGCCAGCGGGCGCCATGACGCTGCCCAAGCGATTGACCAGCGTGTCGGACAGGACGCCCATTTCGTGGATGGACGTGTCGAGCTGGCCCATGGCGTCCGGAATCGGCTTCGGCTGCGCCGCCGGGTTGCCGGCGGAAATGGCATTCGCGTGATTCATCTATCTCTCCTGGTGGTTGTGCGGCAGAAGCGCTGCCGCGTCGCGTATCTCGAACTCCACGCCGAGCTCGACGCAGGCGAACGCGCAGCTTTGAAGCACGAATTCGGCGAGCTCGTCATCGGACAACTGCTCAGTGCTGGTGAATCCCTCCGGCAGGAACCAGTCCTTGAGAAGCGTTTTCCATGCGGCTTTGGTCCAGCGCTGGCATGTGCCATCGGGCTCTGGAACCCAGGCCTGTTCCGCGATCTGGCGCAGCACATCCCCATGGAAGGCTCCGCGCAGCTGCCGGCGCCACTCCGGATCCAGTTCGACCAGGCGCAGCAGGTAGTGGCCGGGCCGGTGCTTGGCGATGCCGTACAGCTCCAGGCTTGCTGCGTGCGCGGTGCGCTGGTCGTGGATCAGGCGCTGCTCGATCACGCGCTAACCTCAGAATCAGCATGCGCAGGCCCCCGCGCGCCGGCGGCCGCTTCCATGACCTCCCGCACGGTCATCCCCCTGGGGACATGGCAATCGGGCGTGACGGCGTACTGCGGCTTTCTGCGCTCGCCTCGCACAGACAGGAACCCGTCGCGGCGGGCCATGCACCACAGGAGGCTGTGCGCCTCGTTGATTTCCACCGACAGCGGAATTCGCTCAATGATTTCCTGCGGCGTCCACCAGCCGCCCTGTGCGACCAGGAGCCAGGCGGCGCGGTAGAAGCCGACGGATGCGCTCATGCAGCCTCCCGCATAGCTGCGAAGCGCTCGAAGTAGAAGACGACTGGGCCGGCGTTCTCGGTGATAAGCCCGAAGCGCAGCGCGTGGCGGTAAGCCGATGAAGCGGTCCGAACCACCTCAACCGAGCGCTCCATGCCGCGTCGGAATTCCTCAACCGATGCCGTGTGCTTGCGGATGTTGCAAGGCGCGCAGGACGGCATAAGGTTGCCGATGTGGTCGTTCTCTGGCCTCCACAGTTCGCCAGTTGCGACAAAACCCCTGCCCTTGACGTACTCCAGTTTTCGCTCGACGGCCTCAACGTGGTCGGCATGCCAGCGGGTGCCGAGTTCGCAGCCGCAGTAAGCGCAGCGACCGCCAAACATTTCGCGCAGAGTGGCGCGCTGTGCTTTTGTCAGCTTCATGCCCAAATCCCCAGCCGGCGCCGCGCCGCAGCAAATTCGCCCCGAAGCGCCATCAGGGCATCGACGGCAAGGATTTCGATGTGCACCACCACCCTGTTGAAAGCCGCTTCTGCGGCAAGCGCCACGTCGAAGCCGAACAGGTCGCGTTCGTGCGTCTGGATGGGCTTTCCGGCCTTGGCGAAGCAGACCGGGCCCAGGCCGCTCTCCGTGGCGTGCTTGAGGGTTCGGTGGCATTTGATGCAGCGGGTCATGCGATCAGTCCTGATCTGCGAACAAGGACGACAAATCCGACTGCAGCCTGCAGCGCCACAACTCCGTTTCCGACTTGACGGAGCTGGTGATTCCGGGATTCGTCCACCACGATGGCCATCCCATCAACCAGCATCCGAACGCCGGGTTGAGTCGCTGGGGCGAGGTCGGGTCGCTCTGCGATGATTCCAGCCCATCGGGGATCGGCTGGGCCTGGGGCAAAGAGACCGATGTCGGCCAGTGCGTCGCTGCCACCGACAAATCGGTTATCACGCCGACCGTCGCTTGAGTCCTCTGCTTGCGAGCGATGAACTGCTCCGGTGTCCCCGTGTTGATGAATGCTGATGGCGTTGGCCAGTGCTTGGTCTGAGACTCCAATCCAACCGTCCGCTTCTCGCCGTCCTCGGTCATCCCCTTGGATGCAACCATTTCCGCCGATACACTCCTGCCCCCGTTCGGCACGTTCGGCGTCAGCCATTGCTTCGCTGCCAGAGAGATATTCGGCCGCGTCGCCGCACCCTCCGACTCGCTGCGATTCGATCCGCCGTGCATCGCCGCATCGGGTGTCGGCCATCCTCCAGGCGAAGCAGAACCAGCGTGCGCGGCCATGATTGGCACCCACATCGGACGCGGAAAGAGTGATCCATTCCGAGTGCCACCCGCGGTCGGCCAGTTCTCCCACGACTCTGGCGGCCGCGCGCTCGTCGAGCTCCCCTTCTTCTTCGTCCACAACGGAGGCGGTGGCAGTAGCGATGGCGCTGACGTTCTCCAGAGCGAGGCACCACGCACCGCAAGCGTCGGCAAGGTCGAGGATGTCGAAGAACAGGCCGCTGCGCTTGCCATCGAGCCCGGCCCGGCGCCCAGCGATACTGATGTCCTGGCACGGGAATCCGGCAATGACGCAATCCACCTTTCCGCGCCAAGCTGCGCCGTCGAAGGTGAGAAGGTCATCCCAGACAAGCGCCGGATCGAGCGCTCCCGCTTCCATGAGCGCAACAAGTTGGCCGGCAGCAGGGGCTTCCCGTTCAACGTAAGCGACGGTGCGGTGTCCGATGCCGAGAAAGTCGAATGCGGCTCGGACGCCTTCTCCGAGCATTCCGACGCCGGCGCACAGCTCGATGGAATGTAGAGCCACATTCACACGCCCCTCCACCGCATCCAGATCCCGTACAGGTAGACGGCGCTGAATGCCGGCACCAGCAGCGCCAGCGCCCACGACGACACAACCCAGGCGAAGGCCGCCCAGAATGGCTGCCCGGCCAGGCCCACCAGCGGCGACCATTTCCTCAACAGCGGCCGGTTGCTGTACGCCATCAGCAGCGCGGCGACACCGAAAACGGACATGCCGAGCTGCGCCAAGTCTTTCAGGAGGTCGGGCGTCATGCCTGCACTCCGCGCCACCAGTGCGCAATGAGCAGACTTTCTGCTCTGTTGTGGTCCTTGGCCCGCGCGATCTCGGTGCACTGCGGGTACAGTCGGCGCGCGCATTGCATGGCCTTAGCTTTGCGTTGCGGCGGCGTCAGTTCCGAGTCGATCAGGCCGAAGTGTCGTTTCCAGGTCTGCGGGTTCGCATAGGCCGGAGCCCAGCCCAAGCACTCCAGCACCGACTCGATTGCGCCGAGCGTGCGCAGCAGGGAACCCTGCGTCTGCACGGCGTTGTTCTTGCCGCCCATGACGTTGACGGACTCGATCACCGATTGAACCGCCTCGCCTGCGGGACAGTGTTGGCGCAGCAGCTTGACCAGCGCCCGGCCGTCGACCTTCCTCTGCACCAGCGCCTTCGGGCCGACCCCTGGAATCGTCATCGTCGGCAGGTCGAACACCGCGCGCAAGCCGTTGTGGTCCAGCACGGTGCAGGCACCGGTGAGCCCTGGGTCGATGGCTAGGACGATCACGGCTCAGTGCACCGAGCCCGGCGCGCCGCCGGCAATGAACACGTCGGTGGCCGACAACGGCGCATCGGGTGTTGGCTGGCCCGGCAGCGGATTCGGCATCACATCCTGCTGCGGCTCGACCTCCGGCGGCGTCAGCATGATCCGCACTTCCTGGCCGATCATCAGCGACAGCTTGCCCATGATCTTCTCGGTCAGGCCGCTGTTGCACTGAACCTGAAATTTCACTTCCACGGTCCCGCCTTCCATGCAGTCCAGCACGAACTTTCCGACCTCGCAGCCATCGATCTTCAGGGCGCTGTCGCCGCCCAGGCCGTAGTCGATCGCCAGCGCGAACCCGGAGATCTTGCTGTCCCACTTGATCGGGTTCATCTTCGGGAACCGCAGCACGGTGAAGGTCGAGACCGGCTCGACGCCTTCGAGATCTTTCTGCTCTTCTTCGTCCGCGTCCGGCTCGCCGTACAGCGCCATCAGCAGATCCGGGTTGAAGTGCTCGAGCACGCTGTTGGCGGCCTTGAGCGTGAAGTTCAGATCCACCGCGGGCACCGATTCGGGGCCGTGCTTTTCGATACGCGGGTTGATGTTGGTCAGCTTGACGCTGGCGTAATCAGGAAGCGCAAATGACATCAGGGGTCTCCGGTTGGTTGATAGGGGTTGCTTTCACGATCTCGGGAAGGTGTCCGTACAGGCCCGGGTAGTGCTTGGCCATGCGGCGCGCCTTCTCGACGATGTATTCGCGCCAGCCCGGGTCGGCGGCCAGCTTGCGGGTGTGTGCCTCTTCGGCGGCGATGTGAGCGGCGAAGTCCATCGGTTCATAGCGGCTTGCCGGTGGTGCTGCTCTTGCCGGTGCGCGCCTTGTTGGTGGGAACCGGGGTGTCGGTCGGCCAGTCCATGAAGTGCAGGTTCTCGCCCACATACATCAGGTCCAGATAGCCGGGATCGCCATCGCGCACCTTGGCCACGCTGACCTTGGCGTAGTAGCGCCATTCCTCGGTCAGATCCGGGGCCGCCTTGAAAGGCCGGTGCACGAAGATGACGACGTCGGCGTCCTGCTCGATCGAGCCGGAATCGCGAAGGTCCGACAGGATCGGCATCTGGTCGGTGCGCTCTTCGACCTTGCGATTGAGCTGAACCAGCAGCATCA
>Ga0255338_1001602_pt1 | contig 40899 bp, 38 predicted proteins | sample MeOH1_35cm_T4_19_FD_203715 | JGI IMG/M metagenome (GOLD analysis project Ga0255338, IMG submission 203715) | Sandy soil microbial communities from University of British Columbia, Vancouver, Canada - MeOH1_35cm_T4_195 | ecosystem: Engineered > Artificial ecosystem > Sand microcosm > Unclassified ... | reverse complement strand
TCGCCGGCACGGGCGGCTTCGACTGCGGCGTTGAGCGCGAGGATGTTGGTCTGGAAGGCGATGCCGTCGATGACCGAGATGATGTCCACGATCTTCTTCGAGCTCTCGTTGATCGAGGTCATGGTGTTGACCACCTGACCGACGACCTCGCCGCCCTTGACGGCGACCGACGACGCGCCTGCTGCGAGCTGGTTCGCCTGCCTGGCGTTGTCGGCGTTCTGCTTGACCGTGCTGGTGAGCTCTTCCATCGACGAGGCCGTCTCCTCCAGCGATGACGCCTGCTCTTCGGTGCGCTGCGACAGGTCGGCGTTGCCTGCGGCGATCTGATTCGACGCCGTGCTTATCGCGTCCGTCCCGGAGCGCACTTCCGAGACGATGCGCGCCAGGCTTTCGTTCATCTCGCCCAACGCGTGGAGCAATTCCCCGGTCTCGTCCCGTGACTTCACCTCCACGCGGCTGGTAAGGTCGCCGGCAGCGACGCGCTGAGCCACGCTCAGTGCATCGCGCAACGGCAGGACGACGGCGCGCGCGATCCAGCCGCCGAGCACGATGAAGCACACGCTGACGATCAATATGCCGATCGCCATGCGAATAAGGTCCCCGCGCAGCGCGGCCTCCACATCGTCGATGTAAATGCCCGAGCCTATGATCCATCCCCACGGCGCAAAGCCCTGCACGTACGAGATCTTGGGGACGGGCGTGTTGAACCCCGGCTTGGGCCAGAGGTAGTCGACATAGCCGCCGCCCTTCTCCTTCACCACGTCGACGAAACGCACGAACAACGCCTTGCCGTTCGGATCCTTGATGACCGCGGCGTCCTTGCCGTCGAGCTCGGGTTTCAATGGATGCATGACGACGTACGGCCGCATGTCGTTGATCCACACGTAGTCATCCTTGCCGTACCGCAATGCGCGCAACGCGGCGATCGCCGCCTGCTGGGCCTGGGCCTCGGTCATGGTCCCGGCCGCGCTCGCCTTGTGATAATGCTGCACGATGCTGGTCGCGGCCTGCACGACGTGCATGGTCGCGAGGCGCTTCTCCTCTTCCATCGCGCCGCGCTTGGATTGCATGAGGACTGCAGCGACCACAATAACGCACACGATGGCGGCAATGTTGATCAGCCAAAGCTTGCTCGCCACGCGCAGATTCGAGAAGGCTTTCATGTAAGTTCCTTTCCCGCCGGCCGGCTCGGCCGAAAACGCAAATAAAGAGTTCCTCGCAACCGATGCGGTTGCGATCCATGGCCCGCGCACAAGATGCTCAAGAGTGAAGCGGCACGGACCTTATGCACAAAAGAGGGCAATCTCGGATATCGATGATCCAGATCAAGAGTTTTTCAGCTGAGGCATCGAGTTGCTCGCGCTCTAAATTCCCAAGCCGCTGCCGGCGAGGCGAAGCACGTCGCCACAACGCTTACTTCAGACGGCTCGTCGGCGCGTGACCGGGCTGGGATGCGCGATAAAGCCTCCCGCCGGGTGCATCCGCCTTGCGCCCTGAAACATGGCGTGCATGTCTCGACCCGGTGCCGCCGCCCATCCATCGGCACATCGCGCGCTGGAGCCACAGCAGGACTCTTCCGATATCGCGGCCCAGCAACAGCGCGTCGACCGCAGCGCACCGCTCGGTTTCCGACATGCGCGCAACGCGCAGACGTTGCCAGATCGATGCCTCATCCATCGCGTGCACCGGCAGCGGAGCGGCTTCCATGGCCACCGGCGCCACGGAAGCCGGTGCGACGGATGGCGTCGGCTGGTGATACGCCTCATCACGGGGCAGTGCTTGTATCATCGCTGCATCCTTTCAGGTCGGTGCCCGCATCAGAACTCTTCCCACTCATCGCTGCCCGGCTTGGCATTGGCGATCTTCACCGCCTTGCGTGCCGGCTCGTCTTTCGCCGGTGCCTTCGCTGCGCCGGGCTCCTTGCGAGGCAAGGGCGTCACCGTGGCCGGCGGCGCTGCCTGCGCACCCGCGAACGAAGCTTCGTTTTGTGCAACCTTGAAGACGGCCACAGCGCGCGTCAGCTGCTGCGCCTGCTCCTGCATGCTCTCCGCGGCAGCGCTCGCCTGCTCGACCAGCGCGGCATTCTGCTGCGTCGCCTCGTCCATCTGTGTCACCGCCTGGTTCACCTGCTCGATGCCCGATGACTGTTCCTGAGAAGCAGCGGATATCTCCGCCATGATGTCGGTCACCCGCTTCACCGAGCTCACGATCTCGTCCATCGTCTTGCCCGCTTCGTCCACGAGCCGCGTGCCGTCCTCCACCTTGGTCACCGAGTCGGTGATGAGGCCCTTGATTTCCTTGGCGGCTGCGGCGCTGCGCTGCGCGAGGCTGCGTACTTCGGATGCGACCACTGCGAAGCCGCGACCCTGCTCGCCGGCACGCGCGGCTTCGACTGCGGCGTTGAGCGCGAGGATGTTGGTCTGGAAGGCGATGCCGTCGATGACCGAGATGATGTCGACGATCTTTTTCGAGCTCTCGTTGATGGAGGTCATGGTGTTCACCACCTGGCCGACCACTTCGCCGCCTTTGACCGCCACGGAGGATGCGCCGGCGGCGAGCTGGTTCGCCTGCCTGGCGTTGTCGGCGTTCTGCTTGACCGTGCTGGTGAGCTCTTCCATCGACGAGGCCGTCTCTTCCAGCGATGACGCCTGCTCTTCGGTGCGTTGAGACAGATCGGCGTTGCCTGCGGCAATCTGATTCGACGCCGTGCTTATCGCGTCCGTCCCGGAGCGCACTTCCGAGACGATGCGCGCCAGGCTTTCGTTCATGTCCTTCAGCGACTGCAGCAGCTCGCCAGTCTCGTCGCGGCTGTTCACCCGGATGTCCGACGTGAGGTCCCCGGTTGCGATGCGCTTCGCCGTACCTATCGCGCCCCGCAGCGGCGTGACGATGGCGCGCGTCATCACCACCGTCATGACCGCCGTGATCGCAACAGCGATTGCCAGCAGCACGAGCAGCGCCGCGACCGCCTTGCCGTATGCGCCGTACGCGCTGTCGTAGCTCAGCTGTCCCAGGCCGATCTCCGTGTCGACGAGCTGGTCGAGGTCCTTGATGAGTCCCTGGAACGTGCTGTCGGCTGTCTGCATCGCCGCCATGCCGGTGTTGACGTCCACCGAGCTCAGATCGATCGCGCTGTCGACGTCCTTCTTGTATTTCGCGAGCTTCTTCAGGACGTCCGCCGCCGTCTTGCCCTCGGCCGCCTCGCTGCCGGCCGTCTTCGCGAACTCGCCGATGCGCTTCGCAACCGCGTCGATCTTCGCGTCCTGCTCGGCAGTGATCTTCTTGATCTGGTCGTCCTTCAGATTCCCTATCCACGTGAAGAGCCGGTAGACGTTCGAGTGCACCTCGCTCACTTCCTGCGCCGACTGCGCAGCGATGCGATAGCCGCCGAATCGCGTGTTGAAGAGATCGTCGAGCGCCACATGCTGGCGGCTCAGAACCACGTAGGCCATCGCGCCAAGCGCCAGGAGGCAAAGCAGCGCCGCGCCCGGGGCCACGAGTATCTTGTGCCAGACTTTCATAGTCAGCTCCTCACTGAACGACGACGCCGGGCGCCCGCAGCGCCCGGCGCACCGCAGGATCAACCCTTCTTGTAGATGCCGCCGCAGACGACGACGTCTTCGAGCTTCTCGCAGTACATCGCCTTGGGCTCGATCTTCTTCGAGACAGGGTTGGTGAACTTGTAGTCCTGCCAGAACGACGGCTTCGTCTTCGCGAGATTCAGCCGCTCGCGCACGAACTCCTTGCCGTCCATGTCCTTGAGGTCGATCAGGTTGCGGCCGACCATTTTCTCGTTGGCGCCGTGCGCCATGACGACGCCGTCATTGCGGTACACCGTGAGATACAAGTCGCGGTCGGTAAACTGGCTCTGCTTGCTGGTGATCTCGGCGTAACCCTTGTCCTTGCCGTTGGTCTTGATGAAAGCCACGCCTTTCTTCACCATCGCTTCGGCTTCCTTCGCCGTCGCGCTGTCCGCTGCGTACGCTGAGCCGCCCGCAGCGGCGATTCCCAGCGCCGCGACGCACGCCGCCACCAGGGCTGATCTGCTGCCGTGCATGATTGTTCTCCTCTATCTATGGATGGAACGCCATCAGCGCTATGTCACCGCTGTAACCGGATTAGCGGCAGCACGCCCCAATTCTTGAGGTCGTTGTGACTTTCTTCCTTGAAGTGTGGGGCTCGATATCGCGCCCGCAGGAAAGCGGAGCGCTCCGGCCCGGCGGTCGACATCAGCGTGCCGAGATCCGCCGGGCCGGGAGATATCTTTGCCACCTTGCTCGCCGAGTCGGTGACGAGTCCCTTGATTTCCTTCGCCGCGGCAGCGCTGCGCTGCGCGAGGCTGCGCACCTCGGATGCGGCCGCCGGAAAGCCCCGTTGAAAGACCGCGGCTCGCCCGGAATTCCTACCAGTCGCCGCCCGCGGCTGCGGAGGCGTTCCCGACTTTCACCTTGCGCGGCTTGAGAGCTGCGATCGGCTCTTTCCTTTCCCGCGGCTGCAGCGGCGTCACCGTGGCCGGCGGCGCTGCCTGCGCACCCGCGAACGAAGCTTCGTTTTGTGCGACCTTGAAGACGGCCACAGCGCGCGTCAGCTGCTGCGCCTGCTCCTGCATGCTCTCCGCGGCAGCGCTCGCCTGCTCCACCAGCGCCGCATTCTGCTGCGTCGCCTCGTCCATCTGCGTGACCGCCTGGTTCACCTGCTCGATGCCGGACGATTGCTCCTGCGACGCCGCGGATATCTCCGCCATGATGTCGGTCACACGCTTCACCGAGCTCACGATCTCGTCCATGGTCTTGCCCGCTTCGTCCACCAGCCGCGTGCCGTCCTCCACCTTAGTCACCGAGTCGGTGATGAGTCCCTTGATTTCCTTGGCCGCTGCGGCGCTGCGCTGCGCGAGGCTGCGTACTTCGGATGCGACCACTGCGAAGCCGCGACCCTGCTCGCCGGCACGGGCGGCTTCTACCGCCGCGTTGAGCGCGAGGATGTTGGTCTGGAACGCGATGCCGTCGATGACCGAGATGATGTCCACGATCTTTTTCGAGCTCTCGTTGATCGACGTCATCGTGTGCACCACCTGGCCCACCACTTCGCCGCCTTTGACGGCGACCGACGACGCGCCTGCTGCGAGCTGGTTCGCCTGCCTGGCGTTGTCGGCGTTCTGCTTGACCGTGCTGGTAAGCTCTTCCATCGACGAGGCCGTCTCTTCCAGCGATGACGCCTGCTCTTCGGTGCGTTGAGACAGGTCGGCGTTGCCCGCGGCGATCTGGTTCGAGGCGCTCGATATAGCATCGGCCGAGCGCTGGATCAAATTCACGGTCTGACGCAACTGATCCTGCATGCACTTCATGGCATGGAGAAGGCTGCGATCGTCGACCTCTGAGATGTCGATTTCGGCCGTGAGATCGCCGCGCGCTATCCTGCGCACGATTTCCGCCGCATGCGCAGGCTCCCCGCCCAATTGCTGACCGATGCTCCGGCTCAGCATGAACGTGATCGCCATGACGATGGACATCACGGCTGCGGCGAGCGCAAGCGATGCAGTTTTAAGCATGCCGTTGGTAACAAGCGATCGCTCGTAGATTTCTCCTACCTCGCGCTCCTTCAGCGGCACCAGCTTCTCCAGCGGCTTCATGAACGTCTTGTGCAGCTGCGCCCACTCGGTGTCGAGCGCGCCTTCGAGCTGCGGATTGCTCTTGGAAGCGTAGGCCTGCTCGATCCGCCCCAGAGTCGCCGCAACGATGTTCCAGCCGCCTGACATCTCGTCGAGCAGGGCGCGCTGCTCCTGACTCAGGGATCCGGACGACTTGCTCAATTCGATCCATATCCCGCTCAGCTCCTTGCGCGCATCGCGCAGATGATTGAGCGAGCCTTGCACGGATACGACGTCGAGCAGCACGCCAGCGGCACGGAATCGAATCTCGCGCAGCAGGCTGTCCATTTTCTGCATCTGGACAAGAGAGCGCACATTGCCTTCGTAAACATTCTCCAGCGCCTGTGAATTGACCCGCCCGGAGTACAGGTTGAATCCCGCCAGTGCGGCGAACCCCAGCGCGGCGACCAGTGCCGTGATCAGCAGCTTCACCTTGATGCTCATGGCTTCGAACATGTTCTCCCCGTTACCGTGGATCACTCCGCCTGCCTGAACTACTGTGTGGGCAGCGCCTTGGCGACCCATTCCGGCACGCCCCCGCGCAGCCAGTGCACCCGCTTGTAGCCCGCATCCCGTGCAAGTACAGACGCCTTATAGCTCTTCCAGCATTCGCCCGAGTTGCAGAAAAATACCAGGGGCGCATTCTTGTCGGCGGGGAGCTTGCCCAGGTCGAACTGATCCTGCGTGCGATCGAAATTGATGTCTTTTGCGCTCTTCTCGCGATAAGGAACGCTTTTTGCGCCTTTGACCGTTTTTTCCGCATATTCGCTTGCGACCCGTGTGTCGATCAGCGGAACGCCCTGATCGAGCAGCCGCTTTGCTTCTTCCGCGCTCACGACTTTGACGCCATCGAGTTTCGCGGGGGTTTCCGCGGCCGCCGCCCCGCCGGCACAGGCGGCGGAAAACGCCATCGCAACAAAGATATGTCGGACGATGTGAAACAAACGTGCATTCATTCTGGCGCTCCTTGATGTATTGAACCGGTCAACGACGGGCGCTCGTTATCGTCCCGCGCGACATGGGAAGTAGTAACTCGCATTTCATCTGATTCGGCATCCGCTGCTGTCAGCGGCACCGCCGCTGGTTTCATTAACGGCTGATTGCGATAGGCGTGATCTGCATCAAGATGTAAGACCGTACCTGCGCCAGCCAGCGAGGCGCGGTGCGCTCCAGGTACCGGAACTGGAGCGCTTTGCCAACATCACGGCCGGTGGATTTCGTATCCGAGCATTCTGTCGGCGGTAAGCGCCGGTGTCAGAACTCTTCCCACTCGTCGCTGCCTGCCTTGGCATTGACTACTTTCTTCGGCTTGCGCACCGGCTCTGCGTCCGGCTCCTGCCTGGTCGCTTTCGGCTCTCGGCGCGGCATGGGCGTCACCGCGGCGGTTGTCGGCTCCGGCGTGGCGACGGCGAAGCTCGCTTCGTTCTGCGCAATCTTGAACACCGATATCGCCTGTTTCAGGCCACCCGCCTGCTCCTGCAGGCTTTCCGCTGCGGCGGCGGCTTCTTCGACCAGCGCGGCATTCTGCTGCGTTGCCTCATCCATCTGTGTGACCGCCTGGTTCACCTGCTCGATGCCCGATGACTGTTCCTGAGAAGCAGCGGATATCTCCGCCATGATGTCGGTCACCCGCTTCACCGAGCTCACGATCTCGTCCATCGTCTTGCCCGCTTCGTCCACGAGCCGCGTGCCGTCCTCCACCTTGGTCACCGAGTCGGTGATGAGGCCCTTGATTTCCTTGGCGGCTGCGGCGCTGCGCTGCGCGAGGCTGCGTACTTCGGATGCGACCACTGCGAAGCCACGGCCCTGCTCGCCGGCACGCGCGGCTTCGACTGCGGCGTTGAGCGCGAGGATGTTGGTCTGGAAGGCGATGCCGTCGATGACCGAGATGATGTCCACGATCTTCTTCGAGCTCTCGTTGATCGACGTCATCGTGTTGACCACCTGACCGACGACCTCGCCGCCCTTGACCGCGACCGTCGATGCGCCGGCGGCGAGCTGGTTCGCCTGCCTGGCGTTGTCGGCGTTCTGCTTGACCGTGCTGGTAAGCTCTTCCATCGACGAGGCCGTCTCCTCGAGTGAGGACGCCTGCTCTTCGGTGCGCTGCGACAGGTCGGCGTTGCCTGCGGCGATCTGATTCGACGCCGTGCTTATCGCGTCCGTCCCGGAGCGCACTTCCGAGACGATGCGCGCCAGGCTTTCGTTCATGTCCTTCAGTGCCTGCAGCAACTGCCCGGTTTCGTCCTTGGACGTGACCTCAATGTTGCTCGTCAGATCGCCGGCAGCTACGGTGCGCGCGATGCTTACCGCTTTCGTCATCGGCCGCGTAATCGACCTCGTCACCCAAACCGCGAATCCGATCCCCATGAGAAGCGCCGCGACCGCCAGCACGAACAGCAAGGTCCGTCCATTTCTCTCCTGCTGCTCGACCTCCTTGGCCAAAGCGTCGACTCCTTGCCTGTGGTATTGGTACAGCTTGTCGACGCTGGCCTGAAAAACGTCCAGCTTGGGCTGCATCTCCTCGTTGAGAAACTTGTTTGTCGCAGCCATGTTCTCGGCTGTCTTTTCCTTGAACGCGACAGCTCGCGCTGCCTGATAGCTCGCGCGCTTTTGGATCATGTCGGCAAACAAGGCTTTGGCCGTGTCGTCAGACAGACTTCCCTCCAGCTCTTTCAGCACCTCGGCAGCGTGTTTGGTGACTTTCGCGATGGTGTCCTGAAAGTACTTTTGGGTTTCCGGATCCGCGGCCTTGAGTGCAGCGATCGTTCTTACCGTGTTCGCCTCAATGATGCCGGCCTCTTCCCGAGCCAGGTCGGCCTTCTTCAATTCGCTGACGACCAGCGTCCGCGTCATCGTCCCGATCGCCTGCAAACGCCAGAAGCCGATGCCGGCCATCAGTGTGAGCAGCGCCAGCACGCAACCAAAGGCCACCCCGAGGCGGGTACCGATGCGAAGATCATTGATTCTCATGCCCAGCTCCCCATTTTATTCTGTGATTCCGAATTGAAGCCGCAGCGACGCGGCGCGTTCACGACTTTGCGCGCCCTCACGGCGGCCTTTGACGGAACCGCGGATTCTTTCGACTCTCGCCAGCGCGAGCGGAGTAACAGCCGCTACCGCGCTTTCGAGCGCTGGCGTGGCGCTCTCAACATCCGAATGCACGAGCTTGAACACTGATCACGGCGCGGTGTCGGGACCGCGCCGCATCGACTTCGCACGCGCTATTGCAGAGCGCTGCTTTCGATCAGCGCCATGTCCTGCCCGGACATCAGCTTCTCGATGTCGACCAGAATCAGCATCCGGTCGTCGATCGTGCCGAGCCCGGTGATGTACTTCGTGTCGAACGTGGAGGAGAAGTCCGGCGCCGGGCGGATCTGCTCGCCCGAAAGCTGTATCACGTCGGAGACGCTGTCCACCACCATGCCGACCACCCGCCCGGCGACGTTGAGGATGATCACGACGGTGAACTGGTTGTACTCGGCGCTGCCGAGGTTGAACTTGATGCGCATGTCGACGATGGGAACGATCGTCCCGCGCAGGTTCACCACGCCCTTGATGAACTCGGGGGCGTTTGCGATCTTGGTGACCGCCTCGTAGCCGCGAATCTCCTGCACCTTCAGGATCTCTATGCCGTATTCTTCCTTGCCCAGCGTGAAGGTGAGGTATTCGTTGGATATCTCCGCCCCGGCCGCGGCCTGCGCCGCCTTTTGAGCTTCGTGTACCGCTGCTTGAGCCATGGTCTCCGTCCTTGTGATGTTATGCGTTCGCCGCGTCTGCGGCGCGTGTCATGCGGCCTGCGCTGCCGATACCACTGCCTCGCGCGCGATTGCGACCGGGTCGAGTATCAGCGCGACTTTGCCGTCTCCCATGATGGTTGCGCCTGATACGCCGTAGACCCGGCGGTAGTTGGTTTCCAGGCTCTTGATGACGACCTGGTGCTGCCCGACGAGCTCGTCGACCACGATGGCGGTCTTGCGCCCTTCCGTCTCCAGGATCACCACGATCCCGCGCTCGATGTCCTTCACCCGCGGCTTGAGGTTGAACACCTCGTGCAGCGCGATGAGCGGCAGGTACTCGCCGCGCACGTGAATCACGCGCCCGCGTCCGCTCACCGTCTTCACTTCGGTGGCCTGCGGCTGCAGCGATTCGACGATATAGGTAAGCGGGACGATGAAGAGCTCGGAGCCCACCGCGACCGACAGGCCGTCCAGTATCGCAAGCGTGAGCGGCAGCCGGATCGTGATGCGTGTGCCCGCGCCGGTATTGGTGTCGATCTCGACGCGACCGCCGAGCGCATGGATGTTCCGCTTGACGACGTCCATGCCGACGCCGCGCCCGGATACATCGGTGATCTGGTCCGCAGTGGAAAAGCCCGCCTCGAAGATCAGCTGCCACACTTCGGCGTCCGTCATGGCGTCCGGCACCGCCATGCCGCGCTCTTTCGCTTTCGCGAGGATCTTGTTGCGATCCAGGCCGCGGCCGTCGTCGGACACCTCGATGATGACGTTGCCGCCCTGGTGAAACGCGCGCAGCGTGATCGTGCCCTTCTCCGGCTTGCCGGAAGCAACGCGGTCCGCCGGGGATTCTATGCCGTGGTCTATGCTGTTGCGCACGAGGTGCGTCAGCGGATCGGTGATCTTCTCGATGAGGCCCTTGTCGAGCTCGGTGCCTTCGCCGACCGTCTTCAGCTCCGCCTGCTTGCCCAGCTTGCCGGCGAGGTCGCGCACGACGCGCGGGAAACGATTGAACACGAACGAGATCGGCATCATGCGGATCGACATCACCGCATCCTGCAGATCGCGCGTATTGCGCTCGAGCTGGCCGAGCCCGTTGAGCAGCGTTTCGTAGAGCACGGGATCCACCTTGTTCGACATCTGGGCAAGCATGGCCTGGGTGATCACGAGCTCGCCGACGAGGTTGATGAGCTTGTCGACTTTCTCCACGCTCACGCGTATCGACGAAGATTCCGCACTGAGCTTGTCTTCCGTGCGGCGGCCGAGTTTCACGACGCCGTCGTCCGCGTGGTCCGCGTGCTGCGCCTGCGGCATCGGCATGTCGGCGTGCTGCGCCACCGGCGGCGCCTGGGGCGCAGGATCGGCAGGCGCGATATCGCCGAACAGGCCGTAGCTTCCGTCGTCGGACGTTTCTCCGGCCGCCATGATCTCTATGGCTTCGGGTGCCGCGAGGAAGCAGAGCGCGTCGCGCACCTCGGCGTCGGACGCGGTCGTCGTCATCGCCACGCGCCACGGCGCGCCGGGCGCGGCCGCAACCGCGCTCGCATCGCCCAGTCCTTTCAGCGTTTCCAGCACCGCATCGGCCGTGATGTCCTGCGCCGGGGCTGGCAACACGACTTCGATGCGGCGCTCGGCGCGCGCTTCCGCCGCCACGGGTGCGGGCGCCGGCGCAGGAGACGTAACGACAGCGGCCGCAGGCACGGCTTCGCCGGCAGCGAGCGCCTTGATGCGCTCGCACACCGCCGCAGCGCGCTCGAGGTCCGGCTCGCGGCCGGACTGGTGTGCATCGAGCTGCGCCTTGATCACGTCCCGCGCCTCGAGGAAAACGTCCACCATGTCGCTGGTGAGCGCGAGCTCCTGCTTGCGCAGGCGGTCGAGCAGCGTCTCCAGCTCGTGCGTGACGCTCATCATGTCGTTGAAGCCGAACATGCCGCTGCTACCCTTGATCGAGTGGGCGGAGCGGAAGATCGCGTTGAGCTCATCGAGGCTCGGCGCGCGCGTGTCGAGCCCGAGCAGCAGGTTTTCCATGGACGCGAGATGCTCCGCCGCTTCCTCGAAGAACAGCTGGTAGAACTGGGAGAGATCGGTCGACATGGCTTTATCCGATGACCTTCTTGACGACTTCCAGAAGGCGGCGCGGATCGAAAGGCTTCACCAGCCACCCGTTCGCGCCGGCCGCACGGCCCTGCTCCTTCATGGCGTCGCTCGACTCGGTCGTCACGACGAGCAGCGGCACCGTCTTGTACTGCTCGAGGCCCCGCAGGCTCTTGATCAGCGTGAGCCCGTCCATCTTCGGCATGTTATGGTCGGTGAGAACAAGATTGACGGCATTGCGCCTGGCTTTCGCGTACGCTTCCTCGCCGTCGCTCGCCTCAACGACCTCGTAGCCCGCGCCCTTCAGCGTAAAGCTGATCATCTGACGGATCGACGCCGAGTCATCTACTGTAAGTATGGTCTTCACTTTCCGCTTCCTGCAGGAGAACCGTTGCGCTTCGTCATTCGTTCGCCCTCGCCGCCACCGGCACGCCACTCGCCAGTCGCGCAGTCCGAGTCCGGTGCGGTGGCGGGGCGCGCCAAAGCCACACTGCTCTTAACGGACCGCACCGCAAAATCTTGAGCGTCGCCCGCCGCCCGCCCGCGGCTGCCCGCCGCGGCATGCCGGTCAGAACAGCTCCACTTCTCCGCTCTGCATGCCATGCTGGGCGACCGGCCTGCTGCGCGGGAACTCGATCACTTCTGCCGTGGGCCTGGCAGCAGCCTCGTCACGGCCCAGACAGGCGATCTGGCCCGGTGCAGCGTCTTCCGAGTCCACCCCAGCGAGCGCGATCTCGAGCGCGGCGACGCGATTCCCGGTGTGCGCGAGAATCTGCGAGCACATGTCCTGGAACTGCAGCGAGCGCACCGCGGCGCTGATCTGGGTCTCGATCTGATCGGCAAGCACGGCGTGTTGTGCGAGCAGCAGCGACACCGGCGTGTCCACGTACGGGCTCAACTGTGCATCTTCCGCATTCGGCGACGAAACGATCGAGCGTTTTGCCTCGTGCGCGAGCGCGAGTTGCGCGGCGAGCTTCTGCTCGAGCCGCACCAGGCCTGCAATGTTGGTAAAGGAAGCGAACAGCATCGCTATGGCGTCATCGAGTACCGTGTCGAGCTGTGCCAGGTCGGATCTGATCTCGCCTAAATGGACGTCGAGCCTGGTCTTGGGAATGATGTTCATCTCTTCGGCGGCCTCTGAGAAATTCGTTCGAGGGAGCTGTCGGGCCTGCCCTGGCGTGAGCGCGGCGCTCCCGGCACATTCGGTGTTACAGGCTCTATGCATTTAACGGCTGTCGAGCCTCGCTCTTTAGGCGGTAATCGTTCGCGCGCCGTACGCAAGTCATCGCGCGGCCCGGCACGCCGCGTTCGCACGGCGCTCCCCATGCAGCGTCGTGCATACACGTATTGACGGCACGACGAGCGCAAACTTTAGCCCCTGGCGCATCTGAAAAATTCAGGCAAATGCCTTGGACAAACAAAGGTTTTATGCCTATCATCGACACTCGTGTCGCCCTTGTACATATACCAACAACGTCGTCCGAAGACGGCCCGCCGATGATCATCAGAACTGTGTGGACTATGCACTTGCCGGCCGCAGCGGCCGGGCTGTGTGCGCCGAGACAATTGCCGCTCCGTTCGCGTGCGCCAGGCAGCGCACAACGCGAACCGCCGGCGCGGTGGGCGACTCAGCTGCCGTCCTGATCACCATCCCGCCGAGGTCCACATGGAACGTGCGGGCAGTGCCGACGCAAGCGGCAGCGGAGCGGACAGCCGGCGCCGCACCGTGAGTCGTACGCAGCGCGCAAGGCGGGGTCGCCCCTTCGTCATCGGCGTCGCTGCGGCGCTCTCCTTCGCGCTGCTCGCCGGTGTGTGGCTATGGCATCTCAGAAGTGACGCTCTCACCACCGCGGTGCATCAGCAGGGCGCGCTTGCGCGCGCGCTCGCGGACCACACCTCGCGCGCGCTGCGGTCGATCGAGGCCGAATTACGCGCGGAGCAGGAGCGGCTTTCCCAGCCGGCCGCGTGGCGCGATCACCCTGCAGCGCTGCACGACCGGCTGCAGAAGCTGGTGTCCAAAGTGCCGGGCATCGCCGGCATCGCCGTCGCCGACCGCAGCGGCCGCGTCGTGCACGGCTCGGATCATCCGGCACTGGGTGCGAGCATTCCGGATCTCGAAGATTTTCTCGCGCGCCGCGACGCACAGGGCTATCCGGTTCACGCCGCAGGCGAGATCACCGCTGCCTTCGGCACCCGCACGGTGTGGATCATCCGCCGGGTCGCGACCGCAGGCGGCGACGTACTGGGCTACCTCGGCGTGGCGCTGCATGCCGAGCATCTGGAGGAGTTGTTCCGCCCGCTTGCCGGCGGACAGGGAATCTCCGTCACCCTGTCGCGTCCGGACGGCGCAGTCGTGCTCGCGTATCGCGCCGACGCGGGTCTTCCGTACGGCGAGGCGGGCGATGCGCAAAACGGCCGCGAGCCCCGGATCGCCGCGGCGCATGCAGTACACCGCTACCCGTTGCTGATCGAGACTTCTATACCCCAGGCGACTGCGCTTGCCGCGTGGAGAAGCACCGCGTGGATCGCGGGCATGATAGCGGGCGTCGGCGCGCTGCTGCTCGGGCTGCTGGCCGGCGTTCACGCACGTCAGGCGCAGCAGCATGAGCGCGACAAGCAGCGCTTACGCGAACACCAGGAGGTACTGCAGGAAACGCAGCGCATCGCGCACATCGGCTCCGCGTCTTACGACACGCGCACCGGCCTCGTGCACTGTTCCGAGGAGGCGCGGCGCATCCTCGCGCTGGAGCCGGCCTCCGCATGGCCGCGCCACCAGATACTGTCGCGCGTGCATCCGGCGGATCGTGGCCTTCTGGTGCATTCGGTCCTCACTTCCCTGCGCGGGGGACACACCGACGTCGAGCTTCGCGTGGGATTCCGGCGACACTACGAGCGCTGGGTGCTGGTGCGCACTGCAGTGCCCGAAGACACCGGGGCGCCCGTCGTGCGCGTCGCCCTGGTCGACATCACGGAGCGCAAGTCGGCCGAGCTGTCGCGCGCGCAACTCGCCGCAATCGTCGAGTCGACCGAGGATGCGGTGATGAGCATGACGCCCGACGGCGCCATACTGGCATGGAACCGCGCCGCGGAGAGGTTGTTCGGCCATTCCGCGGGCGACGCCATCGGCCGCAACATCGGCACGCTGTTCCCGCCGGACCAGACCGCGGACACGCGCCGGTTGCTCGATATGGTGGCCGAAGGCCGCAGCATCGAGCACTACGATACCGTGCGCCGCTCCAAGCACGGCGACGACGTGCACGTCGCGCTCACGGTGTCCCCCATACTCGACGAACGGGACCGCATCACCGCCGCCTCGTTCATGGCGCGCGACATCACGGCCCAGAAGAAAAGCCAGATGCGGCGCAACGTCGAGCATGCTGTCATGCGCGCGCTGCTCGAGGCGGGCAGCACGGATCGCGCGATGCTGCGTGTCATACGCACCCTGTGCCAGGCGCTCGGCTGGGATTACGGCACGCGCTGGTCGCGGGAGCCCGGCAGCCAGCGGCTGGTGCCGGCCGAGTCGTGGTGCAGCCCGGCGCTGCGCGAGGGCGTGGAAGGGCCGCTGCCCGCCGAAGCGCTCGGCATGTTCCCCGCCCTGGTGCAACGGGTATGGGAGACCGGCTGGACGCTGCTGCGCCAGGACCTTCAGCTCGAAGCGGACGCCGCGATGCCGGCATTTGCCGCAGCGGCCGGCCTGCGGTGCGCGCTGGTCTTCCCGATCAAGAGCCAGAGCGGCCCGATCGGCGTGCTGCAGTTCCTCACCCGCAAGCTGCGCGACGCGGATGCGGAGCTGCTCGAAACGGCCGACATGATCGGCAGCCAGCTCGGGCAGTACATGGAGCGCCAGCGCGCCGAGGAAGAGCGTCTCGCCGCCGATGCGCGACTGCATCACATCATGTCGAACATTCCCGACGCGGTATTCCAGTTCAAGCGCGCGCCGGACGGCAGCTTCAGCTTCCCCTTCATCAGCGAGCGCGTGCTGGATCTGTACGGCGAACAGCCGGCCGATGTGCTGCGCGACTACATGCTGGTATTCGGGCCGGTGCGCGAAGACCAGCGCAGGCAGCTGCAGAAATCGATGCTGCGCTCCAAGCGCACCGGACAGCCCTGGTCGTTCGAGACGCTGATTCGCTGCAGGAACGGCACGCGGCGCTGGATCAGGGGCCAGGCGTCCGTGAGCTACGGCCCCGACGGCTCGGTGTACTGGGACGGCGTGCTGACCGATATCACCGCGCAAAAACGCGCCGCGCTCGAAATATTGACGCTCAACGAGGAGCTGGAGCAGCGCGTCGCCGAGCGTACGCACCAGCTCGAGGCGATCAACCAGGAACTCGAAGCGTTCAGCTATTCCGTCTCTCACGACCTGCGCGTGCCGCTGCGGGCGATGGAAGGCTACACACGATTGCTGCAGGAGCAGTACGGCCCGCAGCTCGACGACAGCGCGCGTCACTACATGGAGCGGGTGGTGCATGCCACACGGCGCATGAGCGAACTCGTGGACGACCTGCTGCAGCTCGCGCGCGTGAGCCGCAGCGAGCTCAAACCGACGACGGTCGATCTCTCGCTGATGGCGCAGGACATTCTGCGCGGGCTGGCGGAAGATGCGCCGGAGCGGCACGTCGAGCTGAGCATCCAGAAAGACGTCACCGTGCAGGGCGATGAACGGCTGCTGCGCATCGTTCTCGAGAACCTGCTCGCCAACGCGTGGAAGTTCACGCAACACACCGCGCGCGTCGAGATCGCCTTCGGCACCCGGCAGGCGAACGGCGAGACCGCGATTTACGTGCGCGACAACGGCGCCGGATTCGACATGAAGCGCGCGCACAAGCTGTTCGGCGCATTCCAGCGGCTGCACCGGAGCACCGATTTCGAGGGCAACGGCATAGGGCTCGCGACGGTGCGCCGTATCATCACGCTGCACGGGGGGCGCGTCTGGGCCACCGGCGCGGTCAACGAAGGCGCCACTTTTCAGTTCACTATCGCAGGATCTTCAAGATCACGCTGATAACACGGCTTGCGGCCTTGGACCGTTCTGCCGCCTGTCTTATACTAACCGCCTCCATCGCGCCAAAAAAAATGCGGCCCACCGAACAGAAGCGCAACCTCAGAGTGCTGCTCGTCGAGGATTCTCCCGACGACGCGGAGCTCATCCTGTGCGAGCTCGCTGCTGCGGGATTCGCCGTCGAAAGCCGGCGCACCGAGACCGCGGACGACACCCGTGCCGCGCTCGACCAGGGCGTGTGGGATCTCGTGCTTTCCGACTACAACCTGCCGCTCTACAGCGGGCAAGAGGCGCTGGAAACGGTGCAGGCGAGCGGCAAGGACATCCCGTTCATCATCGTCTCGGGCTGCGTGGGCGACGAGGCGGCAGTCGCAATGATGAAGGCGGGCGCCGAAGATTTCGTGATCAAGGGCAGCTATGCGAGGCTCGCCCCCGCGGTAAATCGCGCGCTGCTCGAGGCCGAAACACGCCGGCGCTACCGCAGCACGCAGGATGAGCTGCATCGCAACGAGGCGCAGCTGCGCGCTCTCGCCTCCAACATTCCCGGCATGGTATTTCAGCTGCAGCTCGACCACGGCCGGCTGCGATTCACGTTCGTGTCCGACGGCGCGCTCGCCCTGTTCGAGATGTCGCCGCACACGCTGCACGCCAACGCCGACCGCCTGCTCGACCTGATCCTGGACGAAGATCGCTCCTCGTACCTGCGCGCGCTCGACGTGTCGGCCAGCCAGCTCGGCACGCTCGACTGGCAGGGACGCATCTGCGTCGGCCCGGGCAGTGGGCTGAAGTGGATCGCGATCAAGGCGGGCCCGCGCGTGGCCGAGGACGGCACGATCATCTGGGACGGAATCACCACCGAAATCACGGCGGCGAAAGCGGCAGAACAGCGTATCCGCGCTTCAGAAGAAGAGTTCCGCCGCCTCTCCGCTCACGTCGAGACGGTCAAGGAAAAAGAACGCGCCCGCATCGCGCGCGAGATCCACGACGACCTCGGCGGCACGCTGACGGCGATCAAGATCGACCTCATGTCGCTCGCCAACCGGCTGTCATCCCGGTCGGGCGCGCTGAAGAACAAGGTAGCAAGCGTCGACCGCCTGGTGGACGTGGCAATCCAGTCCTCGGTGCGCATCGCCGCGGACTTGCGTCCCGGGGCGCTGGATTGCGGCATCGTGGCGGCCATCCAGTGGCAGGCGCGGGACTTCGCGCGCCGCACCGGCATACGCTGCACGGTGCATACGCGGGAAGACGACATTTCGCTCCCGGCCAATTCATCGGTTGCGGTGTTCCGCATCTTCCAGGAAGCGCTGACGAATGTCGCGAAGCACTCGCACGCCACGTCTGCGGACATTTACCTCGAGCAGACGGCGAACTGGTTTTCGCTGCAGGTGCGCGACAATGGCCGCGGGATTGCGGAAATGGATCGCCGCAAGACGACATCGTTCGGCATACGTGGCATGCTGGAGCGCACGCGCGACCTGGGCGGCCAGGTGGACATCGCCGGCGCACCGGGCAAGGGAACGACGGTCAGCGTGCGGGTGCCGCTGACCACGCCGGACATTGCCCGGGAACTGGAGCATCAGTACCGGCTGCTGTAGCAGAAGAATAAGAGCTGTCCGGCAACGACGGAACGAGAACGCCGCAAGAGGCATCGCGGACAGCATAACAGGGGATGTGCACATGATTCGCGTGTTTATCACGGACGACCATGCCATCGTCCGCCAGGGCCTGAAGCAGATCATCGCCGACACGCGCGACATCGCGTTCGCCGGCGAAGCCGACACGGGTGCGGACGCCGTGCAGGGCGTGCGGGACACGCCGTGCGACGTGCTGCTGCTCGATATTTCGCTGCCCGACCGCAACGGCATCGAAGTGCTGAAGCAGGTCAAGCGCGAGCATCCGAAGCTGCCGGTGCTCATGCTTTCGATGCACATGGAGCGCGAGTTTGCGATCCGCGCCCTCAAGGCCGGCGCAGCAGGCTATCTCACCAAGCAGAGCGCGCCGATGCAGCTCGTCGCCGCGATACGGCATGTTGCGGCCGGTCGCAAGTACCTCACGCCAAGCATCGCCGAAGAAGTGGCGAACGCCCTGGCAGGCAACGACGAGCAGAGTCCCCACGAGACGCTGTCCGACCGCGAATACCAGACCATGTGCCTCATCGCCACGGGAAAGAGCCTGTCCGCTATCGCGAGCGAGCTGGTGATCAGCCCGAAGACCGTCAGCGTCTATCGCGCGCGGGTGCTGGAGAAGCTCAATCTCAAGAACAACTCGGACATCACGCGCTACGCCATCCGCAACCAGCTCGTCGAGTAGGACGGCAACCCAGCCGGCACGCCCCGCCCCCCACCCCTAAAGATCTTCCCCGTCCTGCCGCTATAGGAATGACCGCCCCTGGCGGCGGTACGCACGCGCTGGAATGCGCGGTGCGTCTGCATGCTGTGCAACGATGGAACGCGGAAAGTGAATACGCCGGCAGAAATTGCGAGGGAAGCACTGCGCCAACTGGCGACCCGGCGCGTGCCCCCTACTCCGGACAATTACTCGACCTTCTACCGGCAGATCGCCGGCGACCCGGACGAGCCGCACGAAACCGCCGCGCCCGCTGCAGCGGCAGCGCAACTGCAACCGGCTGACACTGCTGCACCCCGCCCGGTTGCCGCGGCGCCGGCCGATGCCGGTGCGCAGCCCGAGTTGCAGGAGCTGCTCGCTCACGTCCTGGAGAGCCTGCGCGCCACCGTCGCGAGCAGCAACGATCTCGTCGACGACCTCAATGACGCCGCGCGAGCGGCGCGGCGCGCAGCAACGCGCGAGCTCGTTACCGCGCTCACGGAGCGCCTGCACGCGCTCATGCCGAAGCTGCGCCAGGCGGCAACCAGGAACGAAGCGGTGCATGAGGGCACGGCGCGGCTGCTGCAGCTCATGCTACGCACCACGCGCGAGGTTGCGGCCGACAACACGACGCTCGACGGCCTGATGCAGACGCTGGATCGCCTATTGCAGCAGAAGCTCGACATGCACACCATCGAGGAAGCGGAGCGCAGCCTGAGGGACGTGCTGATGAAGCATGGCGTGCTCAAGCAGGGCCTCGACGAGGTCAAGAACACGCTCAAGGAGATGGCGAGCCGCTTCGTCGACAGGCTGGGCGAGTGGTCGGTGAGCACCGGGGAATACCACGACAAGCTGGTGAAGTACAACGAGCAGATCGCGCGCACCGAAGACGTCCGCGAGCTGAACTGGGTGCTGACCGAGGTGATGCGCGACACCAGGGTGATGCAGGCCGGCGCCGATTCGTCGCGGCGCGAGCTGATCGCGGCGCAGCAGCAGGTCGAGGCGGCGCAGTCCCGCATCAAGAATCTCGAGACGGACCTCGCGACTGCCACGCGCAAGATGCGCGAGGACAGCCTGACCGGCATGCTCAACCGGCACGGCGTCGAGGACGACTTTCAGCGCGAGGCCGCGCGCGCGGACCGCGACGGCAGGCCGTTCTGCGCGGCACTGCTCGACGTCGACAATTTCAAGCAGCTCAACGACGTCCACGGCCACCAGGGCGGCGACCAGGCGCTGGTGTACCTCGCCACCGTGATGAAGAAGACGGCGCGCAAGGGCGACATCATCGCGCGCTTCGGCGGCGAGGAATTCCTCATCCTGCTGCCGAATACCGAGCTCGAAGCCGCGCGCGCCTGCATCGTGCGCCTGCAGCGTGCGCTCACCCGGCACCTCTTCCTGCACAACAACGAGCGGCTGCTGATCACGTTCAGCTGCGGGGTCGCGCAGCGCGAGCCGCGGGAGACCCGCGACGCGCTGCTGGAACGGGCCGACAAGGCGCTCTACCGCGCCAAGCGTGCCGGAAAAAACCGCGTCTACACCGCAGATTGAGCGCGCCGGTCCGCCGGAACGGCGAATTGCGCGCTTTTTGCACGGTTGTTCCGCCGCTAGAAACAGGCGGCGCTTGGTAATGTAAGTCCCCGGTATGCCAGAAAGCAGTCCTTGGGGGAACCATGCAGGTCAAAGAGAAGCCGGTGCTGCGGCTCATCAAGTCGGAAGCGACGGATGTCGCGCCGCCTGCGCGGCCGGCGGAGGATCCCGCCGCCCTCTATTACCGCCGGATCAAGACCTATGCGGAACGCATACGCGGCAGCCAGGACGTCGACGCGGTAATCCGCCTGCTCGAGAGCGCGCTGCACGAGACGGCGGGACTGCATCGGGACCAGACGGTGCAGCTCGCCCGCGAGGAGGTCGAGCGCGCAGAACGTCGCATAGAGACGCTGCGCGAGGAACTGGAGCAGGCGCGGCGCCTGATCCACGTCGATCACCTCACCGGGGCGCTGAACCGCGCAGGCTTCGACACTATCTATGCACGTGAAGCGTCGCTGGCCGACCGGCACGACGTGCCTTTCGGCGTTGCGCTGCTCGACGTCGACAATTTCAAGTCGCTCAACGACATTCACGGCCACCAGGCGGGTGATGCTGCGCTCATGCATTTCGCACGCGTGCTCAAGCTCGCGTTGAGGCCGAGCGACGTCGTGGTGCGGTTCGGCGGCGAGGAATTCCTGCTGCTGCTGCCGCGGGCCACGCTGGAGCGCGCCGCGCGCGCCGTGCAGCGCGTGCAGGAGAAGCTCGCAACCCAGGTGCTGGTCTACCAGCACCGGCCGCTGCGCTTCACCTTCAGCGCCGGGGTCACCGAGCGGCGGCCTGGCGAGCCGCAGACGGAAGTCATCCGCCGGGCCGACCGCGCCCTGTACCAGGCGAAAAACACCGGCAAGCAGCGCGTCGTGTCGTGCGCCTGAGCCGTAAAGAAACCAAAGCAGTCTCCATGCCATCGCTAAAGTCCGTGCGCAGTCCCGCCGTTATTGCTTCTGACAGCGGTTCAATCGCCGTCAGGGCGGGCAGACCAGGAATGGTCGGACAGCCGCACCACCAACTTTAGTGAAGGAGACTGACCATGCCTCAAATCATCAACACCAATATTGCGTCGCTGAACTCGCAACGGAACCTCAACACGTCGCAATCCAACCTGCAGGTCGCCCTGCAGCGCCTGTCCTCCGGCCTGCGCATCAACAGCGCCAAAGACGACGCCGCTGGTCTTGCGATTTCCGAGCGTTTCACGTCGCAGATCCGCGGTTTGAACCAGGCCGCGCGTAATGCCAACGACGGCATTTCTCTGGCGCAGACCGCTGAAGGCGCGCTGGTGCAAGTGGCCAACAACCTGCAGCGTATCCGCGAACTCGCCGTGCAGTCCGCCAACGCGACCAACAGCTCCACCGACCGCGCCGCGCTGCAATCCGAGGCTTCGCAGTTGATCGCCGAGATCGACCGCGTTGCGTCCACCGCCTCGTTCAACGGCGTGAAGCTGCTCGACGGCACGTTCAGCGCCCAGCAGTTCCAGGTCGGCGCCGACGCCAACCAGACCATCAGCATCACCTCGATTGCCAGCACCAGGACGACTGCCCTGGGCGCGAGCTACAGCGCCTCGCTGACATCCGGGTCGGTGACCGCCACAGCGCTGGCCAGCGGCGACCTCGTCATCAACGGCGTGACCATTGGCGCCTCGGTATCGGACGGCGTCTCGAGTACCGGTGCGACCGCCAGTGCCAAAGCCAAGGCCACGGCGATCAACGCAGCGTCGGGGACCAACGTCACGGCCACCGTCAACTCCACCTCGGTGACGGGTATAGCGGCTACTGCCTTTACCGCCCCCACGGACAATATCACCGCTGGCGATCTCACGATCAACGGCGTGTCGGTAGGCGCGATCACCGCGGGGGGTACGGCTGCTGCGCAGGCGACTGCTGTCATCAACGCCATCAACTCCGTATCCGCGGCGACCGGCGTCACGGCGTCCAACGCTACCACGACCACGATCACGCTGAGCGCGGTCGATGGACGGAACATCACGGTCGGCCAAGCCGGGACCGCTACCACGGCACGCACCGGCCTGACGGCGGCAACGACGTACGGCACCGTCACCCTGAGCTCTACCACGTCGACCGGCATCACGATCGCCGGCACGACGCCAGCCAACGCAGGCCTGGTCGCCGGCACCACGGCAGCGTCGCAAACGGGAACGGCCGTGTCCAATCTCGATATTTCGACGGTCACGGGAGCCAATACGGCGATCACCTCCATCGACGCCGCGCTGACGACCACGAACTCGAGCCGTGCGGCTCTGGGTGCGTATCAAAACCGCTTCTCGTCGGTGGTGGCCACCCTGCAGGCGACGTCGGAAAACCTGAGCGCATCGAGAAGCCGCATTCAGGACGCCGACTTCGCGGCCGAAACGGCGGCCTTGACGCGTAACCAGGTGCTGCAACAGGCCGGCGTGGCGATTCTGGCGCAAGCCAACGCCCTGCCGAACCAGGTGCTCGCGCTGCTCCGCGGTTAATGACCGAGGTTTCCGGCCGGGTTTTTCACCGGCCGGAATACCCGGGAATTACAACTGACATGAGAGGCAACTCGATCGACCGCTTCGACATGACCGCTCCCGCAACGGAGCGGTCGCAACTGTACCGGCCGGTGCCGCATCGCACAGCGGCGGGTACAGTTGCGACCGTACCGGCACGCTCAACGATCCCGACGCGTTAAGGCATACGGCAGACATCATGGCGCTCAGTGCTCCAGGCATCGGTTCGAATCTGGACGTCAACGGCATCGTCAGCCAGCTGATGGCGATCGAGCGCAGGCCGCTGACGACGCTCGATTCCAAGGAAGCGACGTACCAGGCGCAGCTCAGCGCCTACGGCAGCGTCAAGGGGGCGATGTCCTCTTTCCAGATCGCCATGAACAGCCTGGCCAGTCTCACGAAGTTCCAGGCATACACCGCCACGTCCGCCGATGCGACGATACTGTCCGCGACCGCAAGCAGCGCCGCCGCGGCCGGCAGCTACTCCGTCGAAGTCACCGCACTGGCGCAGGCGCAAAAGCTGATCGCAACAGGTCAGGCCAGCACTACCGCCGCAATCGGCAGCGGCGCAACGACGACGCTGACCTTCGATATCGGCACGATCAGCGGCGGAACGTTCAATGTGGGAACCGGAACGTACACCGGCGCCACCTTCACCAGCAACGGCACCGGCACCAAGACGGTAACGATAGACAGCACGAACAACACGCTCGCCGGCATCCGCGATGCCATCAACAACGCGAAGGTCGGCGTGACCGCGACCATCCTCAACGACGGCGGCGCATCGCCCTATCGCCTGGTGCTTTCCGGCAACAGCACCGGCAAGTCCAACAGCGCCAGGATATCCGTGACCGGCGACGCGACGATTTCGACTTTGCTCGCGCACGATCCGGCGGCCACCCAGAACCTGTCGGAAACGGTCACTGCGCAGAATGCGGCGCTGAAGGTGGACGGGGTCTCGATCAGCAAGGCATCGAACACCGTAACGGACGTAATCGCCGGAGTCACGCTCAATCTGCTGAAGACCAATACCGGCAGCCCGCTCAAGGTGACGGTGGCGCAGGATACGACCCAGGTCACGTCCTCGGTCAACGCCTTCGTCAAGGTCTACAACGAGCTCAACAAGACGCTCTCCGACCTGTCCGCCTACAACGCCGGCACCAAGCAGGGCGCCATACTGAACGGCGATGCGACGATACGCTCGCTGCAATCGCAGATCCGGTCCACGCTCAATTCCGCGCTCACCGGTCTCGTGGGCAGCTACACCATGCTGTCCCAGATCGGCGTGTCGGTCCAGAAAGACGGAACCCTGGCGGTCGATGCGGCGAAGCTGCAAAGCGCAATCGACGCCAACCCCAGAAGCATAGCCCCCTTGTTTGCCGCGACCGGAACCGCGACTGACAGCCTCGTCAGTTACACCGCCTCGACGTCCAAGACCCTGGCGGGGAGCTACGCCGTCAACATCACCCAGCTCGCCACCAAGGGCCAGGTCGTCGGCTCGGCAGCAGCGGGTCTTACCATCACCGCGGGCGGCAACGACACGCTCAACGTGACCCTCGGCGGCATCAGCGCGACAGTCACGCTCACCGCCGGAACCTATGCCTCGGCAAGCGCGCTCGCCACCGAAGTGCAGAGCAGGATCAATGCAACCACTGCGTTTTCATCGGCCGGACTCAGCGTCACGGTCACGCAGGCAGGCGGTGTAATGACCATCGCCGCGAACGATTACGGTTCGACCGCAACCATCAGCGTCACGGGCGGCAATGCCGTAACCAACCTGCTGGGCGCGACACCGACCACCACTGCGGGACTGGACGTCGCCGGGTCGATCAACGGCGTTACGGCCACCGGCGTGGGCCAATCCCTGACCGGGGCGGCCGGCAACGCGAGCGAAGGGCTGCGAATACAGGTACTCGGCGGCGCCACCGGCGCACGTGGCACCGTGAGCTACTCACGGGGCTATGCCTACAGGCTGGACGCGCAGGCGAGCGACTTTCTCAACAGCACGGGCGCCATCGCGAGCCGCACCGACGGCATCAGCAAGTCGATCAAGGACATCGGCAGCCGGCGCGACGCGATCAACCGCCGGCTGGTGGACATCGAAAAGCGCTATCGCGCCCAGTTCACTGCGCTCGACAGCATGATGAGCAGCATGAACCAGACCAGCAGCTTTCTCACGCAGCAGCTCGCCAATTTGCCGAAAACCGGCAGCAACTAAAAAGTGACGTCATGTTTACACCCACGCCGCGCGCCATCAGCGCCTACGCCAAAGTCGAGATAGAGACCGGCGTTTCAGCAGCCGATCCGCATCGCCTCGTCCTCATGCTGTTCGACGGCGCGATGCTCGCGACGGTCGATGCAAAGCGCCACATGCTGAGCGGCAACCTCGCGGGCAAGGGTGAGGCGATCTCCAAGGCGATCATGATCATCGAAGACGGTCTGCGCGCAAGCCTCGACCTGCGCATCGGCGGCGCCCTCGCGCATAACCTGCGCGCGCTGTACTCGTACATGAGCCAGCGCCTGCTGACGGCGAGCGCACACCAGGATCCCGCGATGATCGACGAGGTGCACAAGCTGCTCGCCGAGCTGCGCGAGGCCTGGGCCGCGATCGAGCCCGGCATGCCCGCACGCCCGGCGTCCGCAGCCGCGCCTGCTGCGCGCCGCGCGTAAAGGCAGCGTATGACGGGCGCTGACATCATCGCGTGCTATGAGCGCGTGCTCTCCATCATCGAGCGCATGCACGCCGCCGCGGCGGCGGCGGAATGGGACCGGCTGGTGGAGCTCGAGCGCGACTGCAAGGCGGTCGTCGCGCGGCTCATGGCCGAAAAGACTGGCGAATCGCTCGGCCCGGCGCTGCAGCAGCGCAAGGGTCAGCTCATCGGTCAGGTTCTCGCGCTGGATGCCGCTATCAGGGATATCACCGAGCCGCGCCTGAGGGAGCTCCAGGCGTTTCTCGGCACGCGTCGGCAGCAAAGAAAGCTGCACCAGGCGTACGGAGCACCCGACGGCGCCTGAGCCGCAGGAGGAATCGCCATGAGCCGGTTGCTCGGAGCAACGCCGGTGGCGACCGTGGACCCGGTCGCCGCGCTGCATCGTTCCCAGGCCGATGGAGACGATGCGCCCGCGCGTCTGGTGCCCGGCACGCGGCTGTTCGTGCAAGTGATAGAGCAACTCGTCGACGGCGGCGCCGAGCATCGGCTGCCGTTCGATGCCAGGCCCGGTGCGCGGCTGCACGTGCTCGTCGCCGGAACGGAAGCGCAACCGACGTTGTTGCTGTCCGAGGGCGAGGCCGGCGGCGCGAACGCTTCGCTGAGCCAGGCCGCGCGCATGCTGGCGGCACTCACGCCGGCCGGCGCCCAGCCGGCGCGGCCCGCGGTCGTGAACGCAGCCGCGCCGTTGCTGCCCGGACCCGGCGTCGATGCGGCCGTGCTGTCGCGCGCGCTGGCGCAGACGCTGGCGCAAAGCGGGTTGTTCTACGAGTCGCACCAGGCGCAGTGGGTCAGCGGCGCGCGCGATCGCGATGCGTTGCTCGACGAGCCGCAGGCGAGGCTCGCGCTGCGCGATGTCGGCGGCGACAGCTCCGGCGCGCGTGTTTCCGACGCGCCGAGGGCAAGCGAGCTCAACGGCGTCGTGCACCGCGACACGGTGACGCTCGTGCAGCAGCAGCTTGCGGCGCTGGAGACGGGCGCCATCGTGTGGCGCGGCGAGGCATGGCGCGGCCAGGCAATGGAATGGACAGTGCAGCGCGAGGCCGTCGCGCACGACAAGGATCATGGCAACCATGGACAGTGGTTCACCCGCGTTCGACTCACTCTTCCGCAGCTCGGCGGCATCGACGCCTTGCTCGCCATCGATGCGCGCGGCCTCGACATGCGTGTCGCAGCAGCGGACGAAGCAGGAGTCGACGCGCTGCGCGCCGCGATGCCGTCGCTCGCCGCGGCGCTTGCGCAGGCCGGCCTCAACGTCAGGCGCCTGGAGGTGCAGCGTGGCCCGTGAAGAAACCCGCGCCGCCGATCCGGCGATGCTCTCGCATACGCGCGCCGAAGCTGTGGCGCTGCGCTATGCCGCGGGCGACCGCGCCCCGCAGGTCGTGGCCAGGGGCCGCGGCCTGATCGCGCAGACGATCATCGAGCAGGCGCGAGAGCATGGGGTATACGTGCATCAGTCGCCGGAGCTGGTGTCGCTGCTCATGCAGGTCGACCTCGACGACTGCATACCGCCGCATCTGTACGTGGCAGTCGCCGAGCTGCTGGCGTGGCTGTACCGGCAGGACAGCGCGGCCCGTGCATCATCGACCGAAGCGAGGATCTCATCGTGACGCCGCGACGTCCCGTGTCCATCGTGCCCGAGCAGGATTTCGAGTCGAGCGACCTGCTCATCCGCGAGCCGCTCGAAGTGCGGTTCATCCTGCGCACGGTGCGCGAGCAGCGCGCATTGCTTGCGCTGCATCTTGCGGACAACAACGACATGCTGTTCACGTCCATCCTGCAGGTGGACGCCGAGCGCGGCGATCTCGTGCTCGATTATCCGAACAACGAATCCGCGGTGCGCCGGGCGCTCGTCGCCGATCCGGTGGTGTGCACGACCACGCACGACGACGTGAAGATCCAGTTCAAGTGTGAAGCGCTGCGCAAGATCCGCTACAACGGCCGCGACGAGCTGTGCTGCAACATACCGGACGCGGTGCTGCGCGTGCAGCGCCGCAGCACCTTCAGGATACAGACGCCGCAAACGGAACCTCTGAAATGCGTCATCGCGCTCCCGGCGGGAAGCCGCCCGGCGACGGCCGAGGTGACCGTGCTCGACATCAGTTGCGGCGGCATCGCGGTGATCGACCATCATCCCATGCTGGCGATGGACCCCGGCGCGGTCTACGACAGATGCCGGCTCGAGCTCCCCGGCTCCGGCGAAGTGGAATTTCGCATGCGGGTGCGCGACGTTCACAACTACACCTTGCGCAACGGGCTCGTGTGCCGGCGCGCAGGATGCGCATTCATCGACATGCCCGAGACGATGACGGCGGTCGTGCAGCGCTACATCATCCGCCTCGAGCGCGAGCAGAACGCACGTCGCAGTCGCCTGCTGTAGCGCTTCGCGCTAACGGGAGGCGGGAGGAGTGAGGCGTGAGGCGCAACGGCATGCGCCGGGAAAGGCTGTGACGCCTCTCGCCTTCCCAGCGCAGCGCTACACCTGCATGTTCATCATGTCGTGATACGCGGACACCAGACGATTGCGCACCTGCACCATGGTCTGGAAGGAAATGTTGGCCTTCTGCATGGTCACCATGACGTCCTGCAGATTAGCGCCCGGCTTGCCGAGCTCGAAATCACGCGCGGCTTGCGCCGCATCCTGCTGCGTCCCGTTCACCTGCTGAACCGCGCTCTGCAGCGCCGCGGCGAAATCGGCGCGCTGGGTCCCCGCGGGCGCCGCACCTGGTGCCTTCCCGCCCGCAACTGCTGCGGCTGCGCGCAATTGCGCCAGCACGTCGTCGATCGCTTTCACGTTCATTGCCGGCCTCCTCGCCCGGGTTCCGGGCGCATGTCCGAGTGAACGCAGGTTACGCCGCGCGGTGCAACGCGCAGTCCCGGATTAGCCGCCGGAAATAGCCGCTGTTCCAGCCGTAGAAAGCGCGTGCGCTGCCGATAATCGACATCCATGGACAGGCGCCCGCGCTGGATTCCGGGCGCGCCCACCGATGAACGCGCCGCCTGCGGGCGGCGTCAGCAGGCTGAAGCAGGAGCAGCACGTACATGGCCGATATCGTTCCGAGCGCCGCACAGCTGCCGGCCCCCCGAATCACTGTGCTCGCGCAGTTGCCGATGCAGTACAAGCTCACCCTGATGGTCATCGTCGCCACGGCCATCGCCTTGATCGCCGGCGGCTGGATCTGGGCCCAGACGCCCGACTACCGCGTGCTCTACGCGAACATGTCCGACCGCGACGGCGGCGCGATCATCGCCGCCATCCAGCAGATGAACGTGCCGTACAAATTCGTCGACGGCAGCGGCGCCATCATGGTGCCGAGCGACAAGGTGCACGAGGTGCGTCTGCGGCTCGCCGGCCAAGGCCTGCCCAAGGGCGGACCGAGCGGGTTCGAGCTGATGGAGAATCCGAAATTCGGCACCAGCCAGTTCCTGGAGCAGGTGAACTACCAGCGAGCGCTGGAAGGCGAGCTCGCGCGCTCGATCCAGACCGTCTCCGCAGTGCAGACGGCGCGCGTGCACCTCGCGATGTCGAAGCAGTCGGTGTTCGTGCGCGAGCAGCAGAAGCCCAGCGCGTCGGTAGTGCTGAACGTGTATCCCGGGCGCACGCTCGAGTCCGCGCAGGTGAGCGCGATCGTGCATCTCGTGTCGAGCAGCGTGCCGGATCTGCCGGTGAAGAACGTCACCGTCATCGATCAGCACGGCAATCTGCTGAGCTCTGCCGGCCAGAACGGCGCGCCGGGCCTGGACCCCGGACAGCTCAAGTACGTCCACGAGCTCGAGCAGTCGTACGCCAAGCGCGTCGAGGCGATCCTCGTGCCCATCGTCGGCCCGAGCAACGTGCGCGCCGAAGTCACGGCCGACGTCGATTTCTCGCAGGTGGAGCGCGCCGAGGAAGTCTATCGGCCGAACGGCAACGGCGCCGAGGCTGCGGTGCGCAGCCAGCAGACCACGGAATCGACTTCCAGCAACGCGGGTGGAACGGCCGGCGGCGTGCCCGGCGCGCTGTCGAACCAGCCGCCTGCCAACGCGACCGCGCCGGTATCGGACAAGGCCGCGCCGCCCGCCGCCAATGCCGGCGCCGCAGCGGGCAGCGCAGCCGCCACGCCGCTGAATTCGCGCAAGGATGCGACGGTCAATTACGAAGTCGACAAGACGATACGCCATGTGCGCCAGCCGGTGGGCGGCATCAAGCGCGTCTCGGTGGCCGTGGTCGTCAATCATCGCAAGGAAGTGGACAAGGCCGGCAAGGTGACGTGGAAGCCGCTTGCCGAAGGCGAGATGGCGAAGATCACCGAGCTCGTGAAGGAAACGGCGGGCTACAACAAGGAACGGGGCGACACGGTGAACGTCGTCAACAGCCCGTTCACGGTCATCACGCCCGAGGTCGCGCCCGAAATGCCGTTCTGGAAAAAGCCCGACCTCTACGTGATGGCGAAGGAAATCGGCAAGCACCTGCTGATCGCCGGCGCCGTGCTCTACCTGATCTTCGGCGTGCTGCGGCCGCTCGTGATACGCGTGCTCGCAGCGCGCCCGGTGCACGCGCCGCTCGAGGAAGAAGAGACCGTAACGGGCGCGACCACCGGGCGCAAGGCTGCGCGCCGCTCGTACGAGCAGCGCCTGCAGGTGGCTCAGCAGCTCGCGCAGCAGGAGCCGAAGCTCGTGGCCAACGTAGTCAAGGAATGGATGTCGACTGAATGAGCGAAGACGGCATACACAAGAGCGCCGTGCTCCTGATGTCGCTGGGAGAGGACGCGGCGGCGAGCGTGCTCAAGCATCTGGCGCCGCGCGAGGTGCAGAAGATCGGCGCGGCGATGGCGACGCTCAAGCAGGTGTCGCGCGAGGACATGGACGGCGTGCTCGACGACTTCAACGAGGTTGCCGACCAGAAGACGGCGTTCGGCACCGGCTCCGACGAATACATCCGCAGCGTGCTGGTGAAGGCGCTGGGCGACGACAAGGCGGCGACGCTGCTCGACCGCATTCTCCACGGCGGCGACACCAGCGGCATCGAAGGCCTGAAGTGGATGGATTCCTCGGCGGTCTCCGAGCTCATCCGCAACGAGCATCCGCAGATCATCGCGACGATACTGGTGCACCTCGACCGCGACCAGGCGTCGGAAGTGCTGACGTTCTTTCCCGAGCGCATCCGCAACGACGTGGCGCTGCGCATCGCCACTCTCGACGGCGTGCAGCCGGCGGCGCTTCGGGAGCTCAACGAAGTGCTGACCAAGCTGCTTGCCGGCTCGAACAACATCAAGAAGAGCGCGATGGGCGGCGTCCGCACCATAGCCGAGATCCTCAACTTCATGCCGAGCGCCGTCGAGAATGCAATCATCGAAGGCGTGAGGCAGCACGATCCCGACCTCGCGCAACGCGTGCTCGACGACATGTTCGTGTTCGACGACCTCGTCGACCTCGACGATCGCAGCATGCAGACGGTGCTGCGCGAAGTATCCTCCGAGTCGCTCATCATCGCGCTCAAGGGCAGCAACGAGGCGCTGCGCGAGAAGGTGTTCAAGAACATGTCGCAGCGCGCGGCCGAGCAGCTCAAGGAAGATCTCGAGGTCAAGGGCCCGGTGCGCCTCTCCGAGGTCGAAGCGCAGCAGCGCGACATCCTGAAGCTGGTGCGGCGACTGGCGGAGGAAGGGCAGGTCGCGCTCGGCGGAAAAGGCGAGGACGCCTATGTCTGAGCGTATCGTCGACAGCGGACGCAAGCCGGCGTATCAGCCGTGGCAGCTCGCCTCCTTCGATGCTCCCCGCACGCGCGGCATGCCGACGGCGGCGGAAATGGAGCAGGTGCAGCACCATGCGCGCGAGGAAGGCCGTGAAGCCGGCTACGCGGAGGGCCGCAAGCTCGCGGAAGCCGAAGCGCAACGTCTTGCCGCGCTGCTCACTGCAGCGCAATCCGGTGTGGCGCAGCTCGACCAGGCCGTCGCCGACCAGCTTCTCAAGCTCGCGCTGGAAATCGCGCGGCGCGTGGTGAGCGACGCGCTTGCCGCAAAGCCCGAGCTCATATTGCCGGTGGTGCAGGAAGCAGTGCGCTGCCTGCCCGAATTCGAGCAGCCCGTGCGCGTGCTGATGCATCCCGACGACGCCGCGCTCGTCCAATCGCATCTCGCCGCGCAGGCCGCTGCGGGCGGCTGGCTGATCGTCGCCGACGCCGCCATGGAGCGCGGCGGCTGCCGGTTGAAGACCGTCACCACCGAGATCGACGCGACGCTTGCGGGACGCTGGGAGCGCGTGCTCGCGGCGCTCGGGCAAAAACAGGACTGGCTGGCCGCATGACGCACGCCGATCACGCCCAGCGCTGGCGCGAATTCCTCGGCCGCTGCGGCGATGCCGTGGCCGGCGTCGCCACGCACAATCGCAGCGGACACCTCACGCGTGTCGCGGGCCTCGTCATGGAAGCCGTCGGACTGCGATTGCCGGTGGGCAGCGGCTGCACCGTGTTTCTGCCCGACGGTCAGAACGTTCAGGCCGAAGTCGTGGGCTTTTCCGGCGAGCGGCTGTATCTCATGCCGCAGCACGACGTGTACGGGCTCGCGCCCGGAGCGCGCGTCGCGCCTGCCGAGCCGATTGCGCAGCCGCTGCTGGTCCATCATCCCCGCGCAACGTACGGCGGCAATGGCGCCCTCGCCAAGCAACTGCCTGCCGGCGCCGGCCTGCTCGGACGCGTGGTGGACGGCAATGGCGATCCGCTCGACCGCCTGGGCCCGCTCATCACCGATACGCACGTCGCGCTGCAAAGCCGCCCCATCAATCCTCTCGAGCGCAAGCCGATCAGCGACGTGCTCGATGTCGGCGTGCGCGCGATCAACGCCATGCTCACGGTCGGGCGCGGCCAGCGCATGGGCCTGTTCGCCGGCAGCGGCGTCGGCAAAAGCGTGCTGCTCGGCATGATGGCGCGCTATACCAGCGCCGACGTCATCGTCGTCGGCCTGATCGGCGAGCGCGGACGCGAGGTGCAGGAGTTCATCGAGCAGATCCTGGGACACGCCGGCCTCGCGCGAGCGGTCGTGGTCGCAGCGCCGGCCGATACCTCGCCGCTGATGCGCCTGCAGGGTGCTGCTTATGCGACGGCGATCGCCGAGCACTTCCGCGACGAGGGCCGCAACGTGCTGCTCATCATGGACTCGCTCACGCGCTATGCCATGGCGCAGCGCGAGATCGCGCTGGCGATCGGCGAGCCGCCCGCCACCAAAGGTTATCCGCCGTCGGTGTTCGCGAAGCTGCCCCAGCTCGTGGAGCGCGCCGGCAACGGCGCCGCAGGCTCCGGCTCGATCACGGCGTTTTACACCGTGCTCACCGAAGGCGACGACCCGCAGGATCCGATCGCCGATGCGGCGCGCGCCATACTCGACGGCCACGTCGTGCTGTCGCGCACGCTGGCCGACGAAGGCCATTACCCCGCGATCGACGTCGAGGCGTCGATCAGCCGCGCCATGAACCAGCTCGTCACGCCGCAGCAATTCGAGCAGGTGCGGCGCTTCAAGTCCATGCTGTCGCGCTATCAACGCAGCCGCGACCTGATCAGCGTCGGCGCCTACGTGAGCGGCTCCGATGCCGAGCTCGACCGCGCCATCGCGCTGTATCCGCGCATGCAGGGCTTCCTGCGCCAGGACATGAACCAGCGCGAGAGCCACGAAGGCAGCATCGCGGCATTGCGCGATCTGCTCGGCGAAGCGGCAACGGGCAACGAGGGAAATGCCAAAAATCAATAGACAGGATTTACATGATTTACAGGATTAAAGAAGAAAGCCTGAAGTCTTGATCTCGTTAATCCTGTTAATCCTGTCCATGTAGTGTTTTTTGTTTTTGAAACGGCTTTAGTGACGGTCAACAGGCAACAAGGAGAAACACGCATGCCCCCGCGGCCCACCATGGACCAGCTGATCGAGCTGGCAGAAAAAAAACTAGATCACGCCGCGCAGGCGCTCGCCACCCGCAACGCGCGCCAGCGGGATGCCGAGGCGAAGCTCGAGCTGCTCGTCAACTATCGCGTCGACTACTTCAGCCGTTTCGGCTCGGCGGCTGCGGCGGGCATAGACAACCACCTGCTGCACAACTTCCGCGCCTTCATGGAAAAGCTCGACACGGCGATCACCGAGCAGCACGCGGTCGTGGCCGATGCGCGATCCAGCGTGCGCGCGGCGCAGACGGCATGGCAGGCCGAGCAGCAGCGCCTGCGCTCCTACCAGGTACTCGCCGAGCGGCGCCGCGGGAACGAACGGGTGCGCAACGCGAAGCGCGAGCAGCGCGAGCAGGACGAACATGCGGCGAAGGTGCACGTGCGCAACCGCGCATCGGCCTGAGCCGGGAGATCGATCATGGATGCAGCCGCCATCGCCATACCGGTACCAGTGCAGCCGATAGAGCCGCCGCCAGCGACGCCGGGCAAAGAAACGCCTGCCGAAGGCAAGGACGGCGCCGTTGATTTTGCGCGCACCCTCGAGCAGCAGATCACGCAGGCGCCGACTGCCGCCGCGAAACCCGTCGTGCTCAAGCTTACAGCGGACGACAGCGAGCCGCAGACCGCCACTGAAACGGCTCGCGAGGACACGCGTGACCCGGCCGCGGCGGACGGGCTGCTTGCGATGATGGCCGCGCCGCTCCTTCCGCAGACGATGCAGGCAGCCGCGCCGGCGACGGCCCCGTCCGCCACCGCGGGCGAGCCGCAGCCCGCCGTTGCCGGTGCGCACATGCGGCATCGCGAGCCCGCGGAGCACCTGCCCGCAGGCGAGCAACGCACAGCGCCGCACGCGCCCGCGCCGCTCGAAGCGAGCGCTGCCGCAGATCCGCAGCGCCCCGCGCATGCATCCGAGCGCGAGGCAGCGCCGGCGCCGCTTCCATTCGTGAGCGACCTTCCCGCCGCGCCCCCCGCCGCGCCCCCCGTCGCGACGCCCCATGCGGCGCCTGCGCCCGCACCGTATGCGAATGCGCAGACCGCGGCTCGCGCCGAACCGCAAATCGCCGCGCGCGTCGGCTCTGCGGAATGGAGCGACGGACTCGCGCAACAGGTGACCGTCATGGTCAAGGACGGAGAGCACACCGCCCGCCTGCGGCTCGATCCGCCGGACCTCGGCCCGCTCGAGGTGCGCCTCAGCATGGCGCGCAACGACGACGGCGTCGCGCACGCGCAATTCGTCTCGCCGCACGCCGCCGTACGCGACGCGCTCGAAGCGGCGCTGCCGCAGCTGCGCGCCGTGCTGGCGGACAACGGCATCACGCTGGGCCAGGCATCGGTCGGCGAAGGATTCGCGCAGCAGCAGCCGCGCGAGCCGCAGCGCTTCGCTGGCCGTCACGCCGGCGAGCGCGGCAACGACACGATCGATGCCGTCGCAGCGTCGCGCGCGTCAGTGCGCCACGGCCTAGTGGACACCTTCGCATGATGCGCTATAGCGGGCAAATTCCATGATCATGCAAACGCACGAGCAGGCTGCGTTTACGCGCTCTGTTCCGATCATCGAACACGCTCCCCGCCCGCATAATCGTTTCAATCACGGACGGCGACACCAGTATGGCAAAAGCAGCATTGAAGCCCGCATCGGCGGCTCCTCCACCTCCAAAGAAGGAACAGCCGGCTGCGCAGCCTATCGCCAACGCACAGAAAGCAAAGAAGAAAGGTCGCGGCAAGCTGTTCTGGATCGGACTGCTGCTGTTCAGCGTGGCAGCAGGCGGCACGTCGTGGGTGCTGGTCGGGGAAAAACCGGCCGAAGGAGCGCCCGCAGCCGAGGCCGCGCCGAAGCCGGAGCGGCCGCCGAGCTTCGTCAACCTGGAGTCTTTCACGGTCAATCTCCAGCCGGAAGTCGGCGAGCAGTACCTTCAGGTCACGCTCGCGGTGAAGACCACGGACGACGCGGTGACGGATGCGATGAAGCTGCACATGCCCGAGATCCGCAACCGGCTGCTGCTGCTGCTGTCGAGCAAGCGTCCCTCCGAGCTGATTTCCGTGCCGGGCAAGGTGCAGCTCGCCGGCGAGATCCTCGGCGAAGTGAAGAAATCGGTGCCCGAGCCGCTGCAGCAGCACGTGTCCGCGGTGTATTTCACCTCCTTCGTCATTCAATGATATGACCCGCGAGTTTCTCTCCCAGGACGAGGTCGACGCGCTGCTGCGCGGCGTCACCGGCGAGTCCGAAGAGCAGGCGCCCGCAGAAGACACCAAGGGCGTACGGCCCTACAACCTCGCGACGCAGGAGCGCATCGTGCGCGGGCGCATGCCCACGCTCGAGATCATCAACGAGCGCTTCGCGCGCCTGCTGCGCATCGGGCTGTTCAACTTCATGCGCCGCACCGCCGAGATCTCGGTGGGTCCGGTGCGCGTGGTGAAGTACAGCGAGTTCGTGCGCAACCTGGTCGTGCCGACCAACCTGAACCTGGTGCAGGTGAAGCCTCTGCGCGGCACCGCGCTCTTCATCTTCGACCCGAATCTCGTGTTCCTCGTCATCGACAACATGTTCGGCGGCGACGGACGGTTCCATACGCGCGTCGAAGGTCGAGACTTCACGCCGACCGAGCAGCGCATCATCCATCGCATGCTCGAAGTCGTCTTCGAGGACTACCAGAAGTCGTGGCACGCCGTGTATCCGGTGAAGTTCGAGTACATGCGCTCGGAGATGAACACGCAGTTCGCGAACATCGCCACGCCGAACGAGGTCGTCGTCGCCACCTCGTTCAACATCGAGCTCGGCGCCTCCGGCGGCGAGTTCCACGTGTGCATGCCGTACTCGATGGTCGAGCCGATACGCGACATCCTTTACAGCAGCCTGCAGGGCGATCACATCGACGTGGACAAGCGCTGGGTGCGCCTGCTCTCCAAACAGGTGCAAAGCGCGGAAGTCGAGCTCGTCGCGAACCTCGGACAGGCGCAGCTGCGCCTCAACGATATCCTGAAGATGAAAGTGGGCGACGTAGTGCCGCTCAACGTGCCGGCCAATCTGCGCGCCGAAGTCGACGGCGTGCCGGTGCTCGAATGCCAGTACGGCGTCTTCAACGGGCAGTACGCCCTCAAGGTGAAAAACATGGCGATGACCATGCAGCAGGACACGCCACCGGGAGAAGAACATGGCTGATACCGCGAATTCAGAAGTGACCATGGACGACTGGGGCAGCGCGATGGCCGAGCAGTCCGCCTCGCCCTCGACGACCCCCGCGACGACGGGCGCGCAGCCCGGTGCGGGTCCGGCCGCGCCCGTGTTCGAGCAGCTCTCCGCCGCAGGGCAGCCGCCCGCTGCCGCGAGCGATATCGATCGCATCCTGGATATACCGGTCCAGCTCACGGTCGAGCTGGGGCGCACCAAGCTCGCGATCAAGAGCCTGCTCCAGCTCGCGCAGGGCTCCGTGGTCGAGCTCGACGGCATGGCGGGCGAGCCCATGGACGTGCTGGTCAACGGCTGCCTCATCGCGCAGGGCGAAGTCGTGGTGGTGAACGACAAGTTCGGCATACGCCTCACGGACATCATCACGCCGTCCGAGCGCATTCGTAAGCTCAACCGGTAATCGAATGAACAGTCGCGCAACGCTCGCGCTCGCCTCGGCACTCGCAGCAGGAAGCGCGTACGCAGCCGAAGGGTCTGCAGCGGCGAGCTACAGCCCCGCAGGCAACGTGCTGCAGGCGCTGCTCGGCCTCGCGGTCGTGCTGCTCGTCATGTGGGTCTGCGTCCGCGCCTTGAAGCGCTACACCGCGGGACGTCAACCGGCCGCGGGCACGCTGCGGGTCCTGGGCGGCGTCGCCGTGGGGCAGCGTGAGCGCGTGGTCATGGTGGAAGTGGGCGAGACGTGGCTCGTGGTCGGTGTCGCGCCCGGACGCGTGAACGCGCTGCACGCCATGCCGAAGCTGCCCGATGCGGCGCCGTCCGCAACGCCCCCGGCTCCGCCGTCGGGTTTCGCCGCGAGCCTCGCCCGCTTCACGCAGAGGAACACGCGATGAAACGCGCGACGCTGTACGCCGTCGGCGCGTGCCTGCTCGCGTGCACGGCGCCTGCGCTCGCGCAAAGCGGGCTGCCGGCATTTACCAGCACGCCCGGACCTGCAGGCTCGCAGACCTACTCGCTCAGCATACAGACGCTGCTGCTGCTCACGGCGCTCACTTTCCTGCCGGCCGTGCTGCTGATGATGACCGGCTTCACCCGCATCATCATCGTGCTGTCGCTGCTGCGGCACGCGCTCGGCACGCAAAGCTCGCCGCCCAACCAGGTGATCGTGGGCCTTGCGCTGTTCCTCACGCTGTTCGTGATGTCGCCGGTGCTCGACAAGATCTACACCGACGCGTATCTGCCCTATTCCGAGAACAGGATGAGCATGAGCGAGGCGCTCGACAAGGGCGCAGCACCCTTGCGCACTTTCATGCTGCGCCAGACGCGAGAGCCCGACATCGCGCTGTTCGCGCGCATCTCCGGCTCTGGAGACATCAAGGACCCGGCGACGATACCGTTCAAGGTGCTGGTGCCGGCGTACGTGACGAGCGAGCTCAAGACCGCATTCCAGATCGGCTTCATGGTGTTCATCCCCTTCCTCATCATCGACATGGTGGTGGCGAGCGTGCTGATGTCGATGGGCATGATGATGCTCTCGCCGGTGATGATCTCGCTGCCGTTCAAAATTATGCTGTTCGTGCTGGTCGACGGCTGGAACCTGCTGATCGGCTCGCTCGTGCAGAGCTTCTATACTTAGAACTCATCTCGAAAATGCCTAAACCCATGACAGGATTTACAGGATTCATACGATTTACAGGATGAAAGACGAAAATATCAACGGTTCTTCATCTTGTTGATCCTGAAAAATCCTGTTCATCCTGTCCGCCTTTTGTTTTTAAACCACCCTGATAACACTAAACGGCTATGACTCCGGAAAGCGTGATGCTGGTGGGCCGCCAGGCCCTCGAAATGACGGTGCTCGTGTCCGCGCCGCTGCTGCTCGCCGCGCTGGTGACCGGCCTGCTGGTGAGCCTCTTTCAGGCCGCGACGCAGATCAACGAGATGACGCTCTCGTTCATCCCGAAAGTCCTCGCCATGTTCCTCGTCATGGTGCTCGCCGGCCCGTGGATGCTGACGCTCATGACCGATTACATGCGCAACCTGTTCATGAGCCTGCCCTCGGTCGTGGGATGACCGCCGCGGCGAAAGCGCGATGCTGAGCTTCAACAGCGCGCAGCTCGACGCGCTGCTCACCGGCTTCTTCTGGCCGTTCATGCGGCTCATCGCCCTGATGCTGACCGCTCCGGTGTTCGCGGAGCGCGCCCTGCCGCAGCGCGTGCGCATCGGCCTTGCCGTGATGATCACCGCAGTGCTGATGCCGACGCTGCCGGCGCCGCCCGCCGTGCACCCTCTGTCGCTCGCCGGCGCGGTCATCATCGCGCAGCAGCTCATCATCGGCGCGGCGCTCGGCTTTGCGATGCGCATCGTGTTCGTGGCCGTGGAAACCGCGGGCGAGATCGTGGGGCTGCAGATGGGCCTGGGCTACGCGACGCTGTTCGATCCCGAGCGCGCCGACATGATCCCGGTCCTCGGACAATTCCTCGGCTTGCTGACCATCCTCGCCTTCCTCGCGCTCGACGGACACCTGCACATGATCCAGGTGCTGGCCGATACTTTCCGCATGCTGCCGGTGAGCGGGCCGGGGCTGGGCAGGGACGGCCTGCTGACGCTGGCACAGTGGGGCGGCGAGATCTTCGCCGCCGGCGTGCTGCTCAGCCTGCCGCTGCTCGGCGCAATGCTCATCGCCAACGTCGCGCTCGGCATCCTCACCCGCGCAGCACCCCAGCTCAATCTCTTCGCGGTCGGCTTCCCGCTGACGCTCGGCGCAGGCCTCGTCATACTCGCAGTGACGCTGCCGCTGCTCGCGCCCCAGCTCGTGAAGCTGTACGGGCAGGGTTTCGAGACGATGGGGCAGGTCGCCGCGCGCTTCGCGCGGTAGCAATTCGTTACACAGCGCCCTCAATCCCGACCAGAAGAATATGGCGGACGCCCGGCTTGCCAACGTCGTGCTGCTGCTGAGCGGCACGCCGCAGGCGGGGGTCACGAACCGGCGTTGACTGTTCAGAAGAAACCTTGAGGTCATCGCAATCCTGTCAGGCTCAACCCGAGTTTCGAGTCTGACCCCAAGGTTACGCACATGGCATTGGTCTGCGCCAGTCGCTCCGTATTATTGCTATTTGCTACAAGTGCCGGCTCTAGCTAATTTCAATTCGGCAATGTCCGTTTTTCCCTTATCTTCATCGACAAGTTCTAGACCTGCCCCTCCGACAAACACGCCGATCTTCATGAACTGTCGGACAAAGTAGTTTTTCCCGGCGGCAGTTTTGATCAGCAAATCGTTTGGGGAAAATTCAGACTCAGTGGAAATTTTGTGCTCCACGTCGCCACGAACTTCGTTGTAAAAGAAAACATTAGGTGCTGATTCGCCAAGACACTTTCCATCAACCCAGATATCCTTTTTGAGCGCTCCACCAAATGTTCCCGATCTGTAGACATAAAGCCCAGAATTGCCCTTGGAAGGCTGGCCGAATTTTTTGGCCGCATCCGAGTTTTCGGTGCCCTCCATCGGTACGGATGCACAGCCCGAGAGTAACGATGTGACCAATACGCCTACCGAAAACATTTTGTGCATTTCACCCTCCCTTATTGTTAAGAATTGATGACAGACAGACCACCAGTATTGTGCGTTTATCCGCCATGCAGCAGGACATGGTAATACACCACCGCTCGACACTGTCTAACGTTGTTGTGAACGGCGGGCCAGCGTGTTGCTCGCACTTGGTGTACCGCTGAAGGCCCGTCCGTTCGACATGGAGTTATGTTTCCCCTCTGGACCTTCGGGATCAGACTCGCAACTCTGTCGCGCTCAACGCGAGTTTCGAGTCTGACCCTGAAGGTTTAGTCTGACCCCGAAGGTTTGCAAAGGGTGGTTAAGGAGTGATTAAGGGACTGTCCCCGAGGTTTCCACTCTGGCGGCCCGTCCGTTCCACCTGGAGTTGGGCGCATAGACGCTAACCAACATTCAGAAGCGCTACTTGCACTGATATGCCTCGCCACTCAAAGTGAATACTCCACCGACGCCAGATGGCGACATCCGGAAGTTGGTTGTTTTGACTCTTAGAGCATTTCCTCCAAGTCCGGCAACACGATTCTTTGCTTGATTTCTTGCGTCCTCTTCGGGATTCTTGCTAAGCGTGTTTTGATTATTTGTGGTTAGCGAGTCTAGTATCCTGATTCGTTAAATCGTACAACCAATTTGCATTCCGTCTGTCTCATAGTAAGTTGCTTGTTCGGGAGACGGAAATGGATGCAAGGCGACTGCCGCAATTGATGCTGACGACCGAAGAG
>Ga0255338_1001601_pt1 | contig 40902 bp, 27 predicted proteins | sample MeOH1_35cm_T4_19_FD_203715 | JGI IMG/M metagenome (GOLD analysis project Ga0255338, IMG submission 203715) | Sandy soil microbial communities from University of British Columbia, Vancouver, Canada - MeOH1_35cm_T4_195 | ecosystem: Engineered > Artificial ecosystem > Sand microcosm > Unclassified ... | reverse complement strand
AAGATTACGAGGCATTGCTGCCCTGGTCCATCGGCGTCGCCGAAATCTGATCCGCGCCGCGTCGGCACGCACCCGCTGCATCACGTCCGCCGCTCGCTCGCAAGGGCGTGGTCAATTGACCGCTTACCATCCAACTGCCGGCGAAGTTCGACAACCGCGTTGACCATCTGGGTCAGACCGGGCGTGATGCCAACGATCACAACCTTGGCCCTCGGGTTCACGTATTCCAGTGGTGCGTAGCAGACTTCAATTTCGGCCTGCGCCGCAATGCGAAGGCGCGAGCGAAGAACTTGCCCGTCGCGCAGATCGGAATGCGAGAGGCCTTCGATGATGGGCGCAAAGTGTTGATAGTAGTCAGGGTACATGGCGTGCTCCAGAGTGGTTCGCTCTGTAGTCGCCAGACTCGTGCCAGCCGTCGCACCCCTGCTTGCTCGTTACGAATCAACCACTTAGCTGAATGGCCAGCAATCGGATGAGAAAGATATTTACGTTTAGGAAATTACCCTTATCCTGTCGGCACACCGAGATTCGCTCAAAAATCGATCAGGTCTCGGTATTCACAAATATTTGTGTTGGCAGCCCGTGGCCTTCTACACCCACCTTGATCTCGGCCAAGCGGCGGCCCAGGACAACAATATCGTCATTCATCGGAAACATGGCTGCCGCTGTCCTGATCTGCTGTCTTGCTACCGTCCAGTACGAGAAACCCTGATCCATCCATACGGTCAAGCTCTTGCGATCGCTAAAGCGGACAACAAGACGACGGCCATGGACGAGGTCTCTCTTGGACCTGGACGTAACCGTCGCCCTGATCCCACAGTAATCGAACGCCTCGCCTAGGGCAGCGTCCCGAGTGTTCGAGCGGATCCAGTCAGTCGCCCATTGGTCGCGATATCTAGGCTCCCGACCCTCGTCGACAAACATCGTCGTTATCACGATCTCAGGGTCGCCCCAGCAATCAGCCTGTTCGTACATCTGCTTCAGTGAGGAAAGGACCTCAACAAGCAAAGCGCAACTGAGCGGTGTCACGAGATATCGGTCTTCATACGTCACACCCACGATCGAGGCGTCCAACGCCAGCACGTTCGGCGGGGTCTTCTGCTTGATCAGAGACCAGAAGCGCTTACCGAATCCCTCCCCCGGCCCATTTAGATCGCTCGAAACCTCCAGGACATGCGCTCCTGCCACCTCAGCGGAAATTGGAAGATCGACCACTTCGGCGGAAACCGTCGGTGGGCTGCTCGGAGAGGCGACAAGCGGCTCGCTGCCCACGGCCCCCCACACTTGATCGGGCACCCCCTTGGCCCCGTCTGTCGTGGCCCAGGAATAGAACGTCCCATCCCGAGCCTCCACTGAGGCTAGGCAGACGCCCGGTCGACTCAACCTCGGCCCTGTGCCGGACACGAGCTTCACACGGCAAGCTTCCACAAGACTTCGCAGCATTGAGGCGTTCTCGACCGAAAGCCGGCTAAGATCGTGTGTTGGAAGTACGAGCCACAGCTCCACGTCGCTCTTGACGGATAGTCGGTGCAAGAGGTTTCGCATCGGCGAGGGCGAAATATCCCATTCAGCGGGGTCGCCCGTCGGGAACACATAGAGTCGCTTTGCATTGGTTCGGTTCAGCTCACGCGTGATCGCCTCGACCAAAGGTTGGTACTCCGCGGAGGACGTCGGACCCAACAGCTGTTGGTCTGAAAGCAGCTGGAGCGCATCGATCCATTCTGTCGTGAGGAAATCAAGCGCCGTATGACGATCGAGGCCTTCCATCCGGAATCGGGTATCAAACGTCAACAGACAGTTCTGGCAAGCGGAGTCGCAGTTACTTTCGCACAGCAGAATCTTTCGAGCCGCGCGCAGCAGATGGACGAGATCAGGCGCCACTAGACTTGCGTAACCGCCAGAGCGCATGTCGAAGACCTGCAAGACCCTCGCTCGCCGGCCATGCGCGTCCCGGACTTCTTTCGAATCACAGCCAAGCTCGCTTTCGTCGACCCCAAGCCGCTCGGCGATGGCTCGTCGCAACGCGACTGAGAGTGTGTAAGTCGCAACCGGATCAGCCAATGGGTGCCCGTCCAGGCCCAGGAGAGAGAGTTCCAGCACATCGGTTGTGTATTCCCGGCCGAAGGTGATGCCCTTCTTGATTTTGAAGGGGCTATCGCTGCCTCCGCAGTTCCAGTCGTCCCCATCGCCCCGGCGACCGCGGAGGCGTTTATGAGGTTTCTTGAACACTGCGGGCATGTCTTCCGCATCCTCTTTGTAGCCCATGGGCGCGGTGCGGCCGCATTCCAAGCAGACCGCGTATCCTGCCCCACCCAACCCTGAAGAAAAATGGAAAACCGAGCCTTCGGGCGAAACTCTAAACGTACCCAATGCAGGATTGGCTAGCGGCAGCCACTCCCCTTGGGCTGAGATCCAGGGGGCCTCTACTGGCACGTACGCTTGCAGGGTGATGTCGTTGTGGGTCTGTGAATAGAGATCCACGCTGAAACCCGCCGGCTCCAGGTATTGCCTGGCCCGATTGCTCTGACGGCCCAGCGCGGCTCCGCATTCAAGGCAATTTTCCAAGTGGGCAGCCAGCACACTCGTTCCGCTCGAGCCACAATTTCCACACCGCCATGCCTGCCTTATGTTCTGGAGTTCATTGGCCTGATCCAATGTGGCAGGCGCATGCCAGTTCAGCGTGATCCCCGCCGACTCGTAGACCAGCCCGTCGATGACGACGCTGGCCCCTGGCGCGTACTCACGAAGTGCGGTGACCGTATCACGACTGGGGAGCTCGCGCCGATGGAAGCGATTGTCTTCGCGGCCCCCGGCGCTGTCGCGCGTCTGCGAAAGCTCGCCAGAATCCTTGTTGAGCGTCTCGAAGGTAGTGATGTCAGTGGGGAATCCGTACCCTGGCAAGAAGCCGCTGGTCGCGAGCTCTCGCAACAGGTATTCGCCGGTCAATCGCTTGCGCTGAATCTGCAGGGCCTTGAGAGGAATGCGGTCTTCGTCCGCACGCTTAGACATTTCGGCCATTTGGTCGTCAATGGCCTCAAGCTCGGCCATCCATTCCTTTGAGTGATGGGCCGCAGCCTGTCCGACTTCGCCGATCAGGGCAGTTGTCGACCGGCGCCCCTCAAAGACCGTTCTCACAATTAGTCGATTCAGCCCAGTGTTCAGCTCCTGGTTTTCCGCGGGGCTAAAGCATTCGCACCACGCCACAAATCGCTCCTGCCGGCTACTTCCCCGCGGCAACATCCACCAGTCGAGCGTGAGCTTGTCTAGCTTTCCCTGCCTGTCTTGCAATCGGAGAAATCGTGACAGCAGCAACGCGTTCACGTGGCGCTGCACCAAGGACGGGCTCGACAGCGAAATTCCTGGCGTCGGTAGTCTGGTCGCAAAGGGCCAGCTCGTGTGACGGAATACGTGCTGGTCGTGAGGGTTGTTCTTGCAGACAGTGAGCGCGACTGATCGCGTTTCGCCTCGACGCCCTGCCCGACCCGCGCGTTGCAGATAGTTCGCCGGGTGCGGCGGAACGTTATTCATCGCGACGGTATTGATCCCACCGATGTCCACGCCCATTTCCATCGTCGTCGAGCAACTCATCAAGTTGATGGCGCCGCGTTTGAATTGGCTCTCATATTGCTGAAGCCTGCTGCCCGATTGCTGCGCGGAGTGCTCAACCGCACGAAAGTAACCAGCGCCCTCAATCACGCGGTCACTCAAACTCGACCAGATCCCTTCAATCCGTGCCTCCATCAGCGAGGGCTGCGCGTCGACCCAAGCACGCGCCGCTATGATCTTCTCCGACTCGCTCGGAAAGTCCTGGCCGATGACTTCGCACACGGGGATTTCAATAGGGCGACATATTGCTACTCCATCATGGATCTGCCGTTCTGGTAGATATGGGGTGACGCCCCGTAACGCGACGTCAAGAACGCGCCTCGTCACCGGGCACACCCACCCATGTTTCATGGTGCGAAAACCAAAGTCGGCCATATCGAGGTACCGACCATGACCACCACCAAGCTGCAGCAAATTGGCGGTACCCGCCAAGTCGTCCCAAGCCGCCATTAGCAGGCTGTCGATGCGATCTTTCCCGGTGGAACTTTGTGGATCAACTTTCAAGACATACGCCAGCAGCCGCACGAGGCGGTTCTGCCGCGGGCCGACAAGAACCTTCGGCCACCTGACCAGCCTGGAGGTCGTGCGCTCCACGGATGTCGGTGGCAGCACCTGCTTGGGAAACACACGATTCCCCCCCCAACGCTCCCAGCTGGAGGGTACGCTCAAGCAGAAGCTCTGTCGGATGAAGAAGTCGAGACAGATCTTCAGAAAGTCGATCCACTCTGGGAGTGCCAACCCTGCCTGCTCAACCGCCGGCCGCCGAACCTTTATTGCGGCGAGCTTGGGGTACTCAATGGCCACCAGTCCCATGGTCTCCAAGCTATTCTGGCGCTTGGGACGGCGGGCAAACTCTCGGCACAAGAGAATCTCGGTAAGCAATTCCTTGCCACGCCCTGCCCGAAAATGTGCATCGGACTCCGCGTAATAGGCGTGTACCCAACGCCCGATATCTGGCACCTGCGTGGCGAGCCATTGGACAAGCTCGGAATGGTTCACCAGCTTACCCGCGCCCAATCTCCGGATAAGCTCCTCATCTTCCTTAATCGACTTCTCGAACGCGATGGCCTCCGGCTTTCCTTTGAATGCTTCCAGGGCGGTGCGATACATGGCGATTCGGCCCGCAATCTGTACTTGCTCCGGTCCAGAAGAAGATGTCGCTGTCACCAGGCGGCGGTAAACCGCCGCGCGCACTGCATTCCGTTCGGCATCCTGCTGAAGCTGCGCGGCGATGCGCGCGGTTCCTTGGCGGCTGTCCGTGAATGTAATCATCCTGCGACCACGCATCGGCGAGTCCAAAGGATTCTCTCCATCAGGGCAGTACTCGAGAAGCGTCGGAATAATGCTTGCCAGAAGGAATGGCGCGCCCAGCATTGGCCTGCGGAACTGCTCGAGCGGTTGCGCTGAACCGTCGCAGCATGGACATTTGAGCACCCACTGGCCTTCGACGTTGGTGACGTCCTGCACCCTGAGCGACAGGGATCCGTCCGCAGGCTTGGAGAGAAGTTCGAAGCTTTGGGTGTTTAGTTGGACGTTGGCTCCCCAGCGCTGTCCGTTTACGACCAGTGCCGGTGTGCGCCCGCCGAACGACTCGTTCTCCTCGCCGGGTTGATCGTCATCATTGGCTTCGCGCTCTTCCGGGTCGCGATCCAAATTGAACTCGTCCACCTGTTCCGGAACCGGAGAGACAAGTCGACGAACAGCGCCGCTGTTCACCAGGTCGGCGCGTAGATATGTCTCGTTGCAGTCATTGCACGAACTCAGAGGATAGACCGGTGCGCCGCAGCTGCAATGCTTCCTTTCTTCCGTATAAACAATGCCAAATGGCCAATCGTCGTGATCCAGTTGCGTCCCCGTCTTGGCTTTGCAGAGCGAGCTTGAACAGGCCCAGAGTCCGTTGAGCGTATTGTGAAAAGCGTGCAAGCGCAGGGGCAGGAAGGGTATTGCACGTCGACCGGTTCCATGGGAAACGCTGGTAAGCAAGTCAAGCCACTGAAGCGCCCGAGCGTCGGAGTGTTCCCGCTCCGCGGGCTTCAGCATCGCCTTGATCGCCGACAGCGGTTGATAAGTTTGACCACTTATTGTCGGAACAAAGAGATCACGAATCCTGCGCGCGACAGGATGCGTGGTCAGCCGTTGATAGCGCCCTTCGGGTTCAACGATGTCAACCAACTCCGAGACCGTCACTGCAGCTTCAGACGGTTTGATCACAGTCTCGATTCGCGGGACTTCCCTTTCGCCCTCGATAACGACGACGCGATCCGCGCTAACCCCGGCCAGCTTCGCGAGAAAATCCTGCAATTGGGCTTTGGCATTTGAGTCACCCGCACCGATGGTCGCCGACGTCGCGATAAAGTGCACGTTCTGCGCATCGCTTCCAAATGCATGCAAAACGCGCCGAAGTAAGAGTGCCAGCTCCGCAGCTTGCGAGCCTACGTAGTTGTGTGCTTCGTCCAGCACGATCCATTCAAGCTTGCCCTGCGATTGCTCCAGAATTGGCGCATCCTGCGCCCTTACCAGCATGTACTCCAGCATGGTCGGATTGGTAACGAGAATCGCCGGTGGATTACTCCGGAGGGTGGCGCGGTCATGCACTTCATTCGGCGCTTCGCGATATCGTTCTGCTTTCGCTTGCTCGGGTGTCATGCCGTTGTAGAGGCAAAAGCGAATGTCGCTACCGAATGGGCCTGTCCAGGCGCGGAGGCGCTCGCGCTGGCTCTGGATCAACGCGTTGAGCGGGTACAAGAAGAGTGCCCGCACACCACGAAGATCCGGTTCGGTGGCTCTTGCCTGGGCAAGGGTGCTCAGCACCGGGACCATGAAGCACTCCGTCTTCCCGGAGCCGGTCCCACTCGTTACAACGACCGACTGATAGCCAGGTGACAGCAGCGCCTGCCAAGACGTCAGCTGGTGGGTATAGGGTTTCGCATCGCGTGGAAACCTGTACTCCCGCGCGTTCTCGCCCCAAGGGGCGTCCATGGCCTTTACGAGGTCAGGATGCAGCAGTCCCTTGGATAACTCGTTCATTGTGGCGTCGGCATGCGTCCAACCGAACGTTGCTTCGAACACCGGATCTCCCAAGAAGGAGCCCGTTTCGCCGTAGCCCCGGGAAAAGACCTCGAACAAATGTTTGCGCAGCGGAGGGTTGGAAAAACCCAACTTGCTGATCGTGGCGCGTGCAGCTCGTGTGGCCAGCTCCGGCAAGAGAGAGGCGAAGTATGTGGATTGCATCGAGCGTGTTCTCAAATGGATTTTGAAGACCGGACCGGATCGGATCAATCTCTATCGACCGGTCCCGGCGCCCTTCGGACCGGTGGGGCCGCAGGCCCGGCTGGCGCTGATGCTGGTACCGACTTGCTGTATGGGATTGAGTCTGGCGCGCCTCGGGCGTGTAGTTGATTTTGTTCAAGCATCAACGCGAGGAAAAGGCCCGCCCCGCAGCCGACCTCAAACCAAGCCCGATCGAAGTTTCGGATTTGTCTTATCTGCGCAAGGTGCTTGCCCGTGTGCCAACTGGGTTCACTCGGGGCCAACTGGCTGAGAAGGCCCGTAAGCAGAGGAACATTGGCTACATCCTCTTTGACGTTCTTGGCTTGAGGACCTGCTTGGCCCGCAGTCGGAAACCAGAGCAACTCCTTCCCGCAAGCCTTTGACAGCCGATCGGCTGCCTGTGGCGCACTCTCCTGAAGCGCCCGGATAAGAGCCATGGTCAATCCGAAGGAGGGCCAGATCCGGTCATCAGCGTGTGTGCGCAGCAAGAAGCGCTGCAGCATGCTGTTCTCCCCGACCCAAAGGCGCTGTACAAGCGGTCGCGCTCCGCCCACCAGTTGGCCCAGCAAGAGGTCAAAGCCTTCTGTTCGGTTGTGCCCGGCCTGGAACAAGACCAGTTCCACCAGATTCCCAAGCAGTGGATCGCTCTGTCCCACCGATCGGAAGACCTGTTCCGCCAGCGTCAACACAACGGGATCGGCAGGATCGACCTTCAGCTGTTTGGCCCAGGACTGCTTGAGGTTGACCAGGCTGGCCAGCAACGAGGAGCGCGGCATGAGTTCCCACATCACGCCCAGCTCATCGCGCATCCGCTTCATCAGGACAGGAATGTCGTGCGAGAGCTTCAGGACAACCGCCAGGCTCGCTGCAGAATCCTTTGCAAATGCGCGCCAATAGTCGAAGGCGCTCAGCGGGAGGTGAGACAAGAGCTGGTACTGGCGCGTGATCAACTCCCAAGACTTGTGATCCAGGTCTCTGCCCATCTCTGCGACGACACGTTGGACTGCGTCCATGCGCGAGACCGGCTCTTGAATGGCCATGGCTTCGCCGAGAGGACATAGCTTGGTGGTATTGATCCGCTGCGCGCCAATCGTGAACCCTGCGAACAGCGCCGGTCGTACTTGCAGGCGCGAAGTTGCCGCTGGGTAGACCAACCACGGCCCCTTATCCGCAGCCAAGACCCCCACCGCCCATCGGCCGGTTGGGACGCCCTCCGACTTAGTCTGAGCGAGATCAACCTCTCGAACTTCAGGGACAAGCAGCGGTAGCGCCTGCAGGCGAACCGCCGAAATCTCTTCAGGGTCGAGGAAAGCCATGGAGGCCTGAGAGAGCGCCATCTCAAGTCCTTGTCGCTCCAGCTCGGCGTCGTACCGGGTGACGTACAGCTTGGCGATGGTTGCCTGCGAGGCACACAGACGCAGCTCTAGACGAGCATCCAGCTGATCGCTCTGGCACATCATCCCCTGAAGACTCCCCTCCAGTTCCAGCAGGCGCAGTTCTCCGAAGCCGTACTTGTCGATGGGTATGGAATGATCGAATCGCAGTCGACCGCCGGCATCGGGCGTGGCCTGACTGTCTTTGAGCTCCACAGAGAGGCTGTAGCGCCGCGGCGCCTCGGGATTTCTGTCGAAAACCTGTACGTGTACGGTTGGCATCAGCCGGCTAGAAATCGTCTGACCAGGCTCGAGGACCTCTCCGTCACTGGTCGAAAACCGCCCCCCGCTGGCCGGAAACGGCAAATCGAGGTAGAGTGCATGAGGACATTCAGCCCACGTCACCGAAAGCGTCAGATTGGCCGGCGGATGGCCCTCGGCTCTGAGGTCCACCCGCACGGCGCCCGGTGTCACCTCAACCCGAGGCATCAGCTCACGTGGCGCGTCCGCGGATACGATGTTCCAACCCCGAAACTCGACGGCAGCGTCATGGTCCGATTCACCTGAGTAAAAGCGGATGCGCGCGTCACTTGGCAATACGACCATTCGGAAACGCCGCTGCCGCCGACCTCCGTAGAGCAGCCAAGCATCGATCGGCCCGCAGTGCTGGCGCGGATGCTCAATCCGCCCGCCACCGCGCATCGGAACCACCCACTCAATGTCTTTTTGAGATGCCGGCGTGACCATTCCATCCGGAGCCACCCGACAAAGTTGCGGCAACCCCCGGTAGACGGGGAAAGGCCGCGCACCGCAGGACACACGAGTACCGCGCCAGACTAATTGCTCGTTCAAGTCATCGGTCTGGCGGGTTTGAACGAGGAATGTGCCGTCTGAGCTCCGTACCTCCACCGCCCCTTTGACTTGGTAGATCAAACGATCGGCAGAAAGCCCGCGGGTCACGCCCTTAAGCGTTGCTGCGCTGTCCTCCCCCGCGGCCGAGACGCTGGCACAATCCGACACTGCCAGGATGCATTCATCTTCGGGAACACGGCAGGCACCCACGCCCGCGAGCACGGTTCCGACATCTTTCGCCACAAACACCCATGGCTGGCTCGGATCCAGTGCCTCCGCGCCAGGCACTTCAGCCGGGTTGTTCAGGTCTTCGCCAAGGGCGCGCAGAATCAGGACCTGCTCTCGCAGGGACGCGTCTCCGACGATGCGTCGGGCGCGACCAGAAAGCATCACAGCGGGTTCGGCCGCTCCCAAGAGCTGCCGCCCATCGCCAATCGTGAGGCGCTCGTGGCCCATCAAGTCGATGCTGAACGACTGGGGAATGTTGTCCTGTTGCAATCCAACGAACGAAGCCAGCGCAGCGAGAGAGATGCTTGAGGGCATCTCCACGCTCATGGCCAACGTGTATGTCGTTTCGTCCGAATCCGAGTGCAGCGAACGCGTCACGACGACAGGAAACGACGTGACGGCCTTCACCTCCTTGGCTGCTTCCTGAACCAAGCCGACCAGCAGGGGCTCCGCTGAATTGTCATCTACGGCAATCGGGAATCGCTCACGCCAAGTCGGTTGCAGTCGATCGAGCACCTCGACTGGGTTGCTCATGCCCGCGAGCCGGCACTCCTGGCGCAGGGCAAGCACCGTGAAGACAATTGACCCGAGCAACCTGTAGATGTCTTCGTCGCGAAGATGTTGAACCAGTTCCAGTTCATGCGCTTCGAAGAAACTCTCGAGCCGCGCTTGATCCCAGCCGTAAAGCTGGGCCTGCCGCATGGCGCGGATTAGAAGGCGTGTGATGGAACCGTCGCCAGTCGCGACAAGCTTAAGCGGAAGCCCTCCCTGAGCGATGATGGCGCCCAGGTATCTCTTGCCCTGCCCTCCAGGTCGATGGCCCCAGGCGCGAAGCCCACGCTCAACCGCGGCTGTCCGCTCCAGGACGTCCAAGTTGAATGGCTGCCCCAGCGACTGCAAGATACTCGTCCAGCGCCATGGCCCACCTGCGTACTCCCGCCGCCACCACTCGGAGGCATACAGCACGAAGCACGCACATTCGGCTGCCGAACGGAACGTCCATGGAGCACCCGCGAGCTGCTCCAACTGCTGGGCAAGCAAGGCGCGCAGCGCAAAATACTCTTCCTTAGTCGCTCTATAGGCAAACAGCATCTCTCCATTCGGTCGAGCGAGCCCGCGCTTAGCGAAAAAGGCCTTTAGCCAGCTTACATACTCCTGCAACTTCGACTCCCTTCGCTACAACTGCTGGCGATTTGCCGATGCCCATTCCGACTGTTTTTCTCGGCTACTGCGCTTAGGTCCATTCGGCGATGGGATCCTCCCCCGAATAGCTTGCCCATCGCGCCTGCCAAGTCGCGATGTCCAATACAAAGACGTCGTCGTGAGTCTTTGCACCACCGTCGGCATCGTCTAAACCGGTGAGAAATGCAACACCACCGCGATTCGTGAGCACGTACCGGTTATGCAATGGGTCCTGCGGACGAAGAAACAGGCGTACACGAACCCCTTGCGGTCGAAGTGCTGCGATCCGCGGGCCGTACTGCTGAATAGCGTACGCCACTGGCACGTTGTTGCCTCGAAACAGATCAACAGTCGAGCCGGCATTCACGCCGGCAAGCAATGCCTCAAATGGCCGCCGAAACCTTGCAGCAGTCAGATCCAAGTGTGGATCGATCAGCTTAATGTGTCTGCTGGTTCGCAATAGCGGGGTGCAGCATGAGGCCATATCGCCAGCTATTCGTGCGACGATCCACTGCCGGTTCGAGGCCAAGCAGGGATGCTCACCATCAAGATCGGAGAGTGCGACGACAGGCGGGTCGACGCGACCAGCAGTTGCGACGATTCCATCGAAGGGCCTCTTTCGGTGTTCGAGAACAGCTGCGTCGATCCATTTCGCCTTGTTATCCGTGGGAAACCGGCCGCTAGCCAGCAAGATGTCGTCGGCAACTCTTCTCAGCCGTTCTTCGATTTTCGCAAGCTCCTTGGTCCCGCTCAACTTTGCTTTGGCGGACTCGTAAACAAGCGCCTTCCAGGTCTTTGGGAACTTTGAGATCCATCGCCCCTCCGGCACGCCAAACTTTTCAACGACATATGCGAAGTCACGATACGAGTTCGTGATCGCTTCCGGCTCAACTGCGAACTCTTTAAACATCAGAACAACTCCGGTCCGCGTTCTTCGAAGAAGCCACGTGGCCATGGCTTGTCGAACTCACCTTCACCATTGACCGGAATTTCTGTCGCGACTGTGTGATCACCCTCCTTGCTCAGGTAGTAGACGCCAACCAGGTTCGGCGTCACCAAGATGCCGTCACCCTTGCCCTCCTCTTCCGTAGCCTCACGAATGCGCCTAAGCAGCCGGAGGATCAAATGCTCACTGTGCGTCTCAATCAGGAACGACAGCCCCTTGTTCAAGGCGCCGTCGATGAACAGGTCGCCGAGCCCCACTTGCACCGCAGGGTGAACGTGGAGCTCAGGCTGCTCGATGCAGACAACACTGGCCTTGCCTTCTTGCGCAGCCACGACCACGGGCAACACTTGAGAGATGCCGACACCGATGTCCTGCGCGTGATGCGCGAGACCGGCCGCATCCGTCAAGGCAATGCGAGGCTTGGAACGCCCGACTGGGCTAGGCTCAGGGGTACTCAGATCGAACTCTTGAAGCTGTCTGCGCGATAGGCTGTAACCCGTCCCCAGCTTGTCGGGGCCTGACATCCACTCGCTGCAATCCTCCACGAGGCTTTGAGAAGCCGTCATAAGCGTCTCCCATGCCGCCATGCCGTCCGACCAGGCAGATTCGCTCTTGGTCAGAGAAACCTCGAATCCCCGCGGGGGAATGCGGCGTAGCGGCCCAAGGTAGCGAAGTTGTCGCAGTTGATCGCGCAAAAGCATTGCCGGCCCGACGATGAGCCACGAGAGGAAGGCCGTGAACTCACGGGCGATGTAGATGTTGTCTGCACCTTTGGCGGCAGGCGCCGGGATATATAACATCTGGCCCAGCCTGGGTAGGGCACCGTTCAAGCCCGTCAGCCATGCGCGCATGCCTTTTCCGGGGCTCTCGATTCCTGCCTTCTGAACGGCGTAAAGAAGGTTCGGCAATACCGAGTGCTGAACTACGGGCGAGACCTCGGTAGGAGTGGGCGGATCACTCGACACATCCAGCTTCTCGTCATACTCCAGATCCAGCGGGCTCACCCAGCCATCTAACTCAGCTAACAGGGCATCGGCGTCGGGCGCGTCCACCATGAACACAGGGTTCTCGCGATTGAGGCGCATACGCGTGTCACGACCGTCCCCCGAGGCTTCCAGCCGCACACACCACTCGTCATTGGTCCGCACCTCGTAACTGACGACGACAGGCTCGGCGCGTAGACTGTTCCATCCGATAGCCAGGCGGACGCTGGCCCGCTGTACCTTATTGCGGATCATCTGCAGCTCGTTATAGAAAGACCAGACCTTCTCCTCTTGCGTCTGCCAGTCCTCGAAAGCTTCAGGCACCAGCTCGGGAATGGAGCTGGTGCCCAGCTCCATTTCGATCTCGATTTCAATCAGCCGCCCATCACTTCGACCGTGGACCAGATTCATGAACCCGCCGAGGTCGATCGCCTCACCTCCCTGGGCCGTTCGGTCGGCGTTGGCGTTGTTGCGGTCGAGGATCTCACGGATGTATTGCAATGCGTGTAAGACGCTGCTCTTGCCAGTGCTGTTGGCGCCGAAAAGAAGTGTGATAGGACGTAGCTCTATGCGAACTTCCTCGGAGACGCCTTTGAAGTTCTTCAGGGCGATCGCTTTAATCAGTGATGGCATAGAGCGGGCATCTCTTTCGAATTGAAGAACTGGGCCATCAGTGAATCAGCTAGCTCGTGCACTCCGTCAAGAGACTGCGCAGCGTGAGACTGAATTCTGCGAATCGCCCTTACCTGTTCAGCGAATCGCTTCTGTTGCGCCAATGGTGCTTTGCGAACCTCAAGTCCTTTGACGATTCCCATGTTCCATCCTTCCATGATGGCGCCTTTGGCTTCGCGCTGGGTCTGTGCCTTCACCTCGGGATCCCACCGCAGGCAGGCCCACAGGTACTCCGGAAGCATTTTCGACTTATCTATTGTGAGAGCGCATAAATGCTTGGTGCTGATACAAGTTGGTATGTCCTCGGGAGCGATCGCGACTCGTCCCGTAGTTCCCATGATGGTTATCATGACGTCGCCGGGCCTAACTGTGTAGCGTTCCAATTCCCGATATTTCTCCTCAGAGATGAAGCGCCGTGCTCCCCAAGAAAACTGGTTCTGAACGACGTTATCGATGCCTAGGACTGGTATCCCATATTCCTGAAACTCTGAGACCAGCAACTGGCTTCCAAACGGACCAGTCCTTGCCGCGTTGGGAAGGTCAGCGAGCAGGCGTTCGACGGTACTTCGTTCCTTCTGTTCGCTAGCCAACTTGAGATAATTTGCTTCGAGGAACTTGTCCGCGAGGCCCATGACTTCCTGGCGTTTGTCGCGAAGGCCACCAGCCTTGTCGAAGATGGCTGCGACGCGCCGCTGCTGTTCCAGCGGTGGCAGGGGAATCGAATTTGCCAGTAGGTCATCTCGATTCAAGCCAGGGATTGAAGTTGTGATCGTGTCCTTCGCTAGATTGAGTGATTTGAGCGCGTGAAAAAGATATCGAAGATCAAGCCTTGCTGGATTCCGGCACTCAATGTAGTACGCGGTATCGATGATCCAGCCGCCATCTGGCGCGTAGGTCAGCGCGCCAACCGATCCCTTTCGGCCGACGATTATTGTTGCCTCTTGAATGAGCGCCTGATCGTGATTTCCCACAACGCCGCTTGAGCCATAGACTGTGTGAGAGCCACGGCTATTGCGGTTTTCCTCCTTTAGAGCTTTTCCGTAGTGCGCAAAAACCAATTGCTCGAGCGGAATGACGGGCGTGCTGCTCACTTAAGCAACCCCTCAAGTTCGTTCAGCTCATTTAAGATGGCAGACTCGATGGATCGAAGTCTTTCGAGAATCTCTGCTGGGTCTTCGTGCGCTTGATGAGCTTGTTCTCTTTCTCTGTATCGATTAATCGACAAGTCATAGTACTGTGCCCGGATGTCATCGGCCGGGACGTCAAACGCCTTCGCCGTCCGATTGCGGAAGTCGCCCTCGCCCGCGCACCATTGCTCGTACCTCGCCAGCACGTCCGGCAGATCACCCCGACCGTCGCCAATCTTGGTTCGCTTGTCGTCCAGCGTTAACCCGTCTGACTGCACGTCGTAGAAAAACACCCTATCGGTTTTGCCACCCTTGGAAAAGATGATGATCGCGGTCGAGACACCAGCGTAGGGCTTGAACACGCCCGCGGGAAGCGAAATCACGGCCTCGAGCTGGTTGTGCTCTATCAACTGCTGGCGCAATTGCACATGCGCCTTGCTAGACCCGAAGAGAACACCGTCAGGCACGATGGTGGCGCTGCGCCCGCCGACCTTTAGCATGCGCAGGATGAGCGCGATGAACAGTAGTTCGGTCTTCTTGGTCTTCACTGTGCGCAGCAGGTCAGGCGCTACGTCCTGCTCGTCTAAGCTGCCCTTGAACGGCGGATTGGCCAGGATCAGGTCAAAGGCGTTCTTCGAGGTCTTGGGCTGTCGTTCCTCGAAGCTTTGGCTCAAAGTGTCCTGATAGTGCACGTCTGGCTCGGCCACCCCGTGCATCACCAAGTTCATGGTGGCGATCCGCAGCATCGTCGCGTCGAAGTCGAACGCGTGGAACATGTCGGTGTCGATGTGCCGACGGTGCTCCCCGAGGAGGTCGCCGCTATAGATGATCTGCTCTTCGCCATCGACTACCTCCACATGCCGTCCGGCCGGACTCGTGTGCTGACGCAGCAGGTAGTCGTAGGTCTGGACCAGGAAGCCGGCCGTACCGCAAGCGGGGTCGCATATGCGCTCGGTGGGCTGGGGCCGCATCAGATCCACCATCAATCGGATGATGTGGCGGGGTGTGCGGAACTGGCCGTTGATGCCTGCAGTGGTGAGCTTGCTCAGTAGATGCTCGTAGAGATCGCCTTTGGTGTCTCCGCGCTCCAGTGGTAAGTTTTGCACGGCGTTGACGGCCTTCACCAGCAGGGTAGACTTTTGGATCATCAGCTGGGCGTCCTTCATGAACGCAGCGAATTGACTGCCAGCGCCCGTGCTGCGCTCGGCCAGCCGGCGAAAGTGTGGGAACACGTGGTCACGCACATGAGGAAGCATCTTTTCGGCGCCGTAATGGCGCCAAGTCTCCCAGCGGCAATCCTGGTCGTCCTTGGCGAAACGGCTGAGATGCTGCCTTCCAGTGACAGATGCGCGCTTTTCGTCCTTGCGCTCCTCCATGTCTAGCAGGCGGCTATACATCAGGAATGTGATTTGCTCGATGACTGTGAGCGGGTTTGTGATGCCGCCGGTCCAGAACTCGGTCCAGAGGCTGTCGATGCGGGTCTTGAGGTCGCCTGTGATCATGGGGTTGGGATGAGTTTCTCAGGTGGTGAGAGGCACGACGATCGGTTCACCGAAACTGCGCACCAGGCGCACCAGGCGCACCACTTCATTGAGCTGTTGGTCGTTGGGGAAGATACCGCCCAGGCCTTCGGCATGAACGGTGGTGAAGGGCGGCTCGAAGAGCTTGTCGGGCGTGAGCGCCCCGTATTGACGGATGTTCTCCTTCAATAGCGCCAAGAAGCGCAGTTGCTGGCTGTTAAGTGCATGCGTCTGGGCGAATAGGGTGAACCGCGCCTCGACCGCCTCGTGGTCATGCCCGACGATGCTCCGCAGGATATTGGCCAGTGGCACCGCGGTGTCGGGGTAAAACTCGCGCAGTGTCGCCAGGTTGACGTCGGGGTTCAGGGTGTGAAGCAGGCTGTTCAGGCGGTCCAACTCTTCATCGGTGACCGGCTCACCGCGACGGATCTTCTTCAGCACCGGGTCGGTTTCGAACAGCGGCTCCAACACCGATTGCACCGCCTTCCGGTAGATACCGTAATCAATCGACTTGATCCGGGTCGGGCGAATGGTGATCTCGAACTCGGCGGTGTCCTCCCGGATGTCGAGCCGGGTGACCAATGGCGGTGGCGGCGGCGGGCTGGGCGGCTCGGCCAAGTGAATGATGTCGCGCAACGCCTCGCGCATGGTGTCCAGCGCGGCGAAGCCAGGCGCTTGCCAGAAGGCGTCGGACCGCAGCGCCTTGAGCTCGGCAGCCTTGGCGCGCACCGGGTTCAGGTGTGGGGGCAGGCGGTCGATCCATGCCACGACGTCGGCGCGGTGCGGGTTGACAGCGCCGGGTGCATCGATAGCCGCAGCCTGGGCCTTGCCCAATAGCAGGTCCCAACGCAACGCGTCGCCTTGGCCGCGGACGTCGAGTGAACTCATGAGCGGCGCCACCGATTCCAGAAGAATCTGCCTCATGACGGGGGCGAACTGATGCACCAGCTTTGCATCGCGGGCCTGTTGGACGGCTTGCCAGCGCTCGCGCACGGCGATGGCGCCGTCGGGCAGTGCTGCGGCGTCCTTCTGCAGCAGAACGGCGAGAGCATCGAAGGCTGGGATATCCGATCGGGCCAACGCCCTCGTGGCGAGGTCTATACGTGCCTCGTAGCGCCGCTGGGTCAGGGGCTTTGGGATCGACAGCTCGGTCTCTTCGGCGTTCACCTCGTGGAAGGCAAAGTTGGCCCAGTGGTCGAAGATCAGGAACTCGGACTTGTCCAGCCCCGGCCCGAACAGGTTCTTGCACAGTCGGGTGCCGCGGCCGATCATTTGCCAGAACTTGACTTTGCTCTTCACGGGCTTGGCGAAGACAAGGTTCACGACTTCTGGCACGTCGATGCCGGTGTCGAGCATGTCAACCGAAATGGCGATGCGCAGTTCGTTGTTGCCCTTGAATTGATCGATCAGGTCTTCCGCGCGTGGCTCCTGTGAATGGATGACGCGGCACAGCTTTCCGGCGAACTGCGGGTACATCTCGTCGAACAGGGTGGACAGCAAGCGCGCGTGGTCGATACTGCGTGCGAAGACAATGGTCTTACCAGGCAGTTGCCCCTCTGCGTCGCGGATGCCGTTGTCCATCAAATTGCGCAGGATGACGCGGTTGGTATCTTTGTTGAACACCGCCTCGTCGATTTCCTTTGCGTCGAAGTCCAGCATGTTCGGGTCGATGCCCTGATCCTCCAGTGCGGCGATTTGCTCGTCGGTGAGGTGCTTGGCTTTGATGCCTTCACGCAGAAACTTGGTGGTGTGTGCGACGACCTTGAATGGCACAAGGTTGCGGTCGGCGATCGCCTGCTCGAGTGGGTAGTTGGCGGTTGGCAGCTTGTAGTCGCATCCAAAGAGCTGGCAGGTGCTACGGCTAACCATCTCCACCGGTGTGGCGGTCAGGCCGATCTGCAAGGCGTCGAAGTACTTGAACAGGTCGCCGTACAGGTTGTAGATCGAACGATGCGACTCGTCGGCAATGATCAAATCGAAAAAGCCCACGTCGAACGACTCGTAGTCGTTGATCAAGCCCTGGTAGATGCCGATGTAGATGCGGGCGTCGAGCTTTCCGATGTCATTGGGCTGGCCGATCACGTACATCGGCTCGGCGAGGAAATCGTTGAAGGCGTTCTTGGCCTGCTTACGAAGCTCCTTGCGGTCGCAGAGGAACAGGACGCGTTTGGCCCAGCGGGCTTCGATCAGCAACTTGGCCAGTGAGATAGCGACGCGGGTCTTGCCAGTGCCTGTCGCCTGAACGATCAATGCCTTGCGGTGGCGGGCCGTGAACCGCTCGGTCACCCGGGTGATCGACTCGAGCTGGTACATGCGCCCGGCAATCACTGGGTCCGGGCGAATCCTGGCCAAATCAAGACGTTCCCGACGTTGGAAGCCCACGCGGTATTGCAGTGTGTCCTTCGAGAAGAAGCCGTAGACAGCGCGGGGCGGATAGCCACCCGCGTCGTCCCAGAGCCAAATGTCGTGGCCGTTGGTGAAGAAGATCATCGGCCGCTGGCCGTGCATCTTCTCTAACCCGTCGGCGTACAGCTTCGCCTGTTCCTGCCCCACGCGGGCATCGACGGCCGTCTTCTTTGCCTCCACCACGGCCAGAGGCTTGCCGTTGTCATCCCAAAGTACGTAGTCGCAGTAGCCCTTGGTGGTGGCAGTAGGCTGGTGCAAAACCTCGACCTCTTGACCGACGCGGTCGTTGCTTGCCAAACCAGCAGGGACGTCCCAGCCCGCCATGCGCAGGTCGCGATCGATCAGCCACTTGCGAGTGTTGTCCTCTGAGAAGCGCAACTGAGCGGTTGCTGCGCTGGCCGCCTGGGCGGTCGTGAGCAGGAAAGCCTGCGTGGGCGGCGCGGCAGGTGTGACAAGCGTTGCCTGGCGCTTGCGGTCTTCGGCGCGCAGAGCAGCAAGCTCTTCAAGCGCGGCCTTAAGGCGAGCTTCCTTGAGAGTGTTTTCCTCGGCCAACGCCTTGGCCTTGCGCTTGATTTCCGCCTTGCTGTCGATGCCTTCGACCGGCGGATCCTTGAAGTCCGCGAAGTCGTCGACTTGGCCGCCGAGGAAAGTGACATGCAACCAGCGCGCGAGCTGCCAGGCCTCCCGAACGCAACGCACCGCATCGGCTGCGTTCACGTCTTCGCCATGCGCGCCACGGTTGCCGAGCCGGCGCAGTAGGTGCAGCTTATCCAGCACCAGCTTGTCGGCGACCATCTGAAAGCTGGCGTTCTGCAACAGGTCTGAAAAATTGGACTGTGGGGCGCGGGCCAATTTCAGCCGCGCATAGACGTGGTCGACCACGCGCTCTGCGAAATTGCGCAGTTTGACGAGCGCACTCTCCGGGTCCGAATGGGCGTAATGCTCCGCATGCCCGCCCATATTGGCGAGTTCCGGATACACGGACCTAAGCGGCTCGAAGTTCAGCGATCGAAGATCCTGCATCCACATCTGGGTGGCTTTCGCGGTGGACATACCGTCTCTGTTTGCGAAAACCTTGCCAGCCTCCTTATTCAGTAGTTTCCAGGCCCAAGCGCTTCATCCAATTTCCCAAGGTCTGGTAGTTTGAGAAGCCGAGCAAGTCTGACGCGACCGTCTTGCGCTCACCGGATTGTTTCAACGCGCGTGCGATGTAGTCACGCGCCACGTCGTCCAAAAGTCGTTGTAAATCAAAGCCTTGCGTGAGAGGCCGGCCTAGCACCGAGTCGCCCTGCCGCCGAATCTGGAGTAACGCCGCGCCCGCATCATCGGCTGTTATGGTGCCGCCGCGGGACCAAATCGCGGCGCGCAGCAGCGTGTGATAAAGCTCGCGAACATTACCAGGCCACCCGTAAGAAAGCAGAATCTTTTTGGCGCCAGGAGAAATCTTCTTCTCCTGAGATTCGGGCTTTCCTCTGCTATCGGCATTGATCTGAGCCAAGAAATGTTCGATCAGGACGCTGAGATCGCCTTCCCGCTCGCGCAGGGGCGGCAGCCGGAGGATGCCGACCGCCAGTCTGTGGAACAAATCCTCCCGGAAGCGTCCTGACGCGACATCTGCGGCGAGATCCCGATGGGTTGCGGCAAGAACTCGAACGCTTACCTTGACGGGCTTCGAGGAGCCGAGGGGCGTAACTTCACCGCTCTGCAGCGCGCGGAGGAGCCGTACCTGGGTGTCTGCAGGCAGTTCCCCAACCTCGTCCAGAAAGAGTGTTCCGCCATTGGCCTCCTGAAAGTGACCCTTTCGTTCAGCGACGGCGCCTGTGAAGGCTCCTCGTTTATGACCAAAGAGTTCTGAGTTTGCGAGCTCGGGCCCCATAGCGCCGCAATTCACGGCAATGAAAGCAGCAGCCGCCCGACTGCTGGCCGCATGGATCGCCTCGGCGAAAAGCTCTTTGCCAGTGCCAGTCTCGCCAAGAATGAGCACGGGGACATCGTGGACGGCAATTCTGCGAGCCAACTCAATCTGCTGTCCGACCGCAGCACTTCGATGGATGATCTTCCCGAACTCCGGTGCGAATGCTTTCCCCGCTTCTGTGAGACGAGTGATTCTCTCGCCAGCCCTCTGCAAGAACTCGGGTAGGAAATCGCTAGCAAGATCAAAGAAGAAGTCGACTGGCTCCAGGCCGCGTTCGCGCGAGGTCTGAATGAGCTTGGCCGGAAAGCGCGTCTTCGAAAGAATGATCCAGATCGCAGCCATGGCCGGCGTGCCAGGGCTCAGGTGAAAAGTGACCTCCACATCATCTCTCGGGAGCCCTGCGGACTTGAGATTGGCGGAGACGCCGGCGTAGATGCTGGCGTAGTCGATCGGGCTCGCGATATCCACTTGGTACAGGTCGACCTGAGAAGCAAGGTAGCCTGCTTTCTTCTCTAGCCACGCGCAGAAGCGTTGGCTGCGGGCGAAATCGTAGTTCGTGAGCAGGTACAGGCGTTGGTACCGCGTTTGGCCAAGGAGCGATGTCGCGATCGGACCCAACTCATTGCCCAGTTTTCCCTCTGCTGCGTCGTGGTCAGCCTTACCGACCCACGCTAACAGCCATTGCTCCTTACTCATCCGTGGATGATAAGCCGTGTCAGTAGAGATGTAAATTTATTTATGTTAGGCAGGGCCTTTGCGTTCGTCGGGGCCGCGAGACCACTACACTCGCTGCCTAGCGTTTTGCGAGTTTTGCATTTCATGACCCACAACCACCTCTACACCCTCGGTTACGAGGGATTCGATGTCGCAGCTTTCATAGCCCGTTTGAGGGAAATCGGTGTAAAGGCAATCGTCGACGTGAGAGAGCTGCCGCTGTCTCGAAAAAAAGGCTTTTCGAAAACGGCACTTCGTGAATCGCTGGCTCAAGCCGGCATAGCCTATTTTCACGTGCCAGCGCTTGGTTGTCCGAAGGACATCCGTGATCGTTACCGGGCGGACCGCGACTGGAATAGCTACACACACGACTTTCTGGCTTACCTCCAGACGCAAGGGGCTTCAAGCCGCGAGTTGAGCAAGCTCGCCAAGGCGACTACCGCCTGCCTGATCTGCTTTGAGGCTGACCACGGGGGGTGTCACAGAACCTACGTGGCAAGGGCCGCACATCGCCTCGGTGCCCCTTCCGTCGTGCATCTGACAGCTAGAACAGCCGTTGCTGATCAGCGACTTCGCGTGGCTGCTTAGGCGGATAGAGCACGCTGACGATCAGCCATTGGTTGGGAAAGCGGTGGATCGTGCCCATCAAAAAGAGAATGTCTTTCGCAGCGAACTCAGTAAAGTACCTTTGACGAAACGCGTCTTGCCAATCCGGCCGATGGTGTACGTTCCAATAAAGGGCCCCTGCCTCCCAATCCACTAACTTGTGCTCATACGACTTCCTCTCTCCATTGGTGACGCACTCGTATCGGTAATGGAAATCGAAGGGAAGTTTCTTTAGGAGCTTGAGGGACCTCTGCTCTAGATCCTGATCAAAAAGGGACGCTTGGTTTTGCGCCTGCATCAACTTTGCCACCTCGTCAGCAGTCCACTCCGAGGATTTAGCCTTCGATATCTCAAGACTTATCAAACGGCTTGGCCGGAGAAATCCCAGCGAAACCCCGCGACTTTGTCGGGCTGCTTCCAACGCTTCAAAGTCGTCGAACACTTCAATCGGTTCGACTGCCAGGCGCCGCTCTTCCCAGGCATTCTTGGTGGACAGTGGCTCACCTAGGGTTTCGATCGTATCGACCGATATTCTGAAACTCTCAGTTCTGTGGTCATCGCTCGCCTTTCGTACGCGAGCCCTTATCCACTGCCACTTTCTAAACTGCTGATCGTCGGTGATCAGTCGAAACGGTACAGGAAACAAACGAACAAGCTGACCCGAATCATCCATGCCCGCCACGCAGGAGGTCTCCACGTGCCTGCGGCTTGGAGAGGGGTAGGTCTTGCAAAGGATCAGGATACGTTTGTATTCAGCTGCCATGCTTCGAATCGCGACGCGATCGGGAATTATGTTCTCCAGACCAGGCGCCGGCGAAAATTTCCTTCGGCATCCAATCCGAAGACACGCCGACCTCAGTCTGATGGCTCGAAGCCCACTCGGTCACGTTTGCCACTGCCCGCTTCAGAGCGCTGGAAGTGGAATCCGAGAGAGGGATGCTCTCATTGCGCTTTCATGAGCGCATCTTGCCGCTGAGGCATGCGAGCTACACGGTCGCGAGTGGCTACATGGTGGCTACATGGGCCCAGAAATCAGAAAGCGCGCTATCAGTTTGATAGCGCGCTTTCCTTGTCTGTACTGGTAGGACGTACAAGATTCGAACTTGTGACCAACGGATTAAAAGTCCGCTGCTCTACCAACTGAGCTAACGTCCCAGCAAAGCCAGCGATTATATCGTCGTTACGACCGGTTTCGACACCGCCAGCCGGTCGAGTATCCACCCCGCCGCGCATTGCCCGAAGGTCGCGGTGACGCTGACCACCGAACCATAGCCGTGGCAGTTCAACGAGCCGTCGCCTTCGACGGCGCAGGACGCATCCGGCGGCGCCACCGCCTCGCGGCTGAACACGCACGGCACGCCGATTTTCTTGCCTTCCCTCGGTGCGCCGTGGAACTTGCGCAGGCGGTAGCGCAGCTGCGCCAGCAGAGGATCGTGCGTGGTGTTGGCCAGGTCGTCCACGTCCACCTTGTGCGCCAGGCGCTTGCCGCCGGCCGCGCCGGCGCTGATGAACAGCGTGCGCGTGCGCAGCGCCCAAACCGCCATCGCCACCTTGGCCTGCACCTGGTCGCAGGCGTCGATCACGGCGTGGACGCGCCCGGGCAGCAGTTGCGGCCAGTTCCCGGGCTCCACGAACTCCTCGACCCGGTGGACCCGGCACGTCGGGTTGATCTGGGCGATGCGATCGGCCATGGCCTGCACCTTCGCCTGGCCGAGCGTTCCGGCCAAGGCATGGATCTGGCGGTTGATGTTGGATTCGGCGATGTGGTCGAGGTCGATCAGGGTGAGCTCGCCGACGCCGCTGCGAGCCAGCGCCTCGGCCGCCCAGGAGCCGACGCCGCCGATGCCCACCACCGCCACGTGGGCGGCGCGGATGGAAGCCGCGCCGGGGACGCCGTAGAGGCGCTCCAGCCCGCCGAAGCGGCGCTGGAGGTCGGCTGTCTCGTCGAGGTGGGTCACCGCCCGATTCTAGGGGCCGGGCAGTGTCCCCTAGCGGATCTTGCTGAGGCGTTCGCGGGCGGCGACGGCCGCTTCGGATTGCGGGTAGGCCTTGACCAGCTCGTCCAGCGTGCGGCGGGCGCCTGGCGCGTCCTTCAGCTCGATCTGGCAATTGGCGATCGACAGCACGGCCTCCGGGGCACGCGGGTGGTCGGGGGCCTGGGCCAGGAGCGCGCGGAAGTTCGCGATGGCGCCGCGGTAGTCCCGGTTGGCGTACTGCGCGTTGCCCAGCCAGAACAGCGCCGTCGGGCGGAAACCGCTTTGCGGGTAACGCTTGAGGAAGTCCGCGAACGCGGCCTGCGCCTGCGGGAACTCGCCCTTGCGGAAGATGGCCAGGGCGGCCTCGAAGTCGCGCGCCTCGTTCGGGTCGGCGATGAACTCCTTGCCATCCACCGACACCCTGGAAGGCTCGACCTTGCGCAGGCGCTCGTCCACGCCCGTGGCAATGTCCTTCTGGCGCCGCTGCACCTCCGCCAGCTCGCGCAGCAACTGCTCGTTCTGCCCGTGCAGGCGGGCGATCTCGCCGCGCAGCGTCTCGATCTGCGTCTGCAGCTCCAGCAGGCTGCGGCGCATCTGGCTGGTCTCCTGGCGCTGGGCTTCGGCGTCACGCTCGCCCGCGAGGCGCTGGGCCTCCACGCGCTGGCGCAGCTCCAGGATGGCGCGGCGGGCCTCGTCGTCCTCGAACAGGGCGGCCGATGCCGCGCCGCTGCCCATCAGGCACAGCGCGGCCAGCATGGTCGCCAGGGCAGCCCGAAAGGCGGGGAAACGTGGGCGGATGAGGCTGCTCATCAGCGGTACACGAGCTCGGCGCGGCGGTTCTTGGCCCAGGCGGCCTCGTCGCTGCCCGGGGCGGCGGGCTTTTCCTTGCCGAAGCTCACGGGTTCCACCTGGCTGTCCGGCACGCCCAGCAGGCCGAGCGCGCGGCGCACCGCCTCGGAGCGGCGCTGGCCGAGGGCCAGGTTGTACTCGCGGCCGCCGCGCTCGTCGGTGTGCCCTTCGATGTTGACCCGGCGGCCGTTGTTGGCCTTCAGGAACCGTGCATGGGCCTCGATCAGCGACTGGAATTCCGGCTTGATGACGTAGCTGTCGTAGTCGAAATAGACGATGCGAGCCACGTTGGCCGGGCCCTGCGTGGTGCCGATCGCGGAATCGGTCACCACCGGCGCGACGCTGCTTTGCGTGCCGCCTCCCGCCGGGCCCGGGACGGTGGTGGCGCTCTTGTCCACCACCGGCACGTCGTTGAGCGGAACGCTGGAGCAGCCGGCCATGGCCACGGCCACGGCCACGGCCAGGAAAATTCGCTTGATCATCCAAATACCTCCTGAAGGAAAAGTCATTTCTGGAACGGACCCCAGTCCGGTTCGCGGATATCGCCGCCCTTGCCCGCGAGGCGGGCCTTGATCTTGCCGTCCAAAGTGGTGGTCACCAGGGCTTCTTGCCCATTCTGCCGCGTCGCGTACACGATCAGGCGGCCGTTGGGCGCAAAACTGGGGCTCTCATCGGCCGTCGTGTCGGTGATGGAGTGCACCGTCCCGCTGCCGAGTTCCATGACCTGCAGCTTGAAGGCGCCACTGATGCGGGAAATGTAGGCGAGCCACCTGCCGTCCGGGCTGAGGGTCGGCGAGATGTTGTAACTCCCCGTAAACGTGACCCGCTCGGGGTTCCCGCCGCCGGGCGGCATGCGGTAGATCTGCGGCGCGCCCCCGCGGTCGCTCACGAAATAGATGCTGCGCCCGTCCGGCGAATACAGCGGCTCGGTGTCGATGCTGGCCGATTGCGTGAGCCGCCGGGGCTCGCCGCCGTTGGAGTCGATGGTATAGAGCTGCGAGCCGCCGTCGCGGCTGAGCGTCACGGCCAGCGTGCGACCGTCCGGCGACCAGGCCGGCGCGCTGTTGGAGCCGCGGAAGTTGGCGATCAGGCGGCGCTTGCCGCTGGCGACCTCGTGGACGTAGACCACGGGCTTGCGGGACTCGAACGAGACGTACGCGATGCGCCCGCCGTCGGCCGACCAGGCCGGCGAGATGATGGGCTCGCCGCTGGCCAGCGCGGACTGCGCGTTCTCGCCGTCGGCGTCTGCCACCCACAGGTTGTAGCGGGTCCCGGCCTTCGTGACGTAGGAAATGCGGGTGGAAAAGACACCCTTCTCGCCCGTGAGCTTCTCGTAGATGTAGTCGGCGATCCGATGGGCCGCCAGCCGCAGGTCGCCGACGGTGACGGCGTAGCTCTGGCCGCCCAGGTCCTGCCCGCGCACCACGTCCCACAGGCGGAAGCGCACGTCGTAGCGGCCGTCGGCCAGGCGGGTGACGCTGCCGGCCGCGAGCGAGTCGGCGCCCTTCTGCCGCCACGGCGTCAGGTCGGGCCGGCTGCCTTCGTCCAGCGCGGCGCCGGCGGCGTTGATCGCGCGGAACTGCCCGCTGCGTTCGAGGTCGGCCTGGATGATCGCGGCGATCTTCTGGGGAGCGTCCGCCTCGCCGCGGAACGCCGCCACCGCGATCGGCAGCTGCGTGAGCCCGACGCCGGTCACTTCGACGCGGAACTGCGCGAAGGCCGGCAGCGCGGCGGCGCCCAACAGACCCACCATCTGGCGTCGTCGCCACTGTGCAGGAATATTCATGTTCGTTCGTCTTTCTTTCTACTGTCGTCGATTCAGTTCGGTGACCACCGTGCCCCGGCCGGAGCCGGCCTGCGCGAGCCCCACGTCGGCGCGGATGATTCTGCCTTGCATGCGCTGGCGCACGCGTTCGCGGTTTCCCGCCTCCCGGCCGCGTCCGTTCTCGGCGTGCCAGAGGTGGAACACCTCGGTGGCCAGGAAGCCATTCTTGCGCATGCAGCCCTGATGGTGGAGCCGCAACACCAGGTCGGCGTCCTCGTGGCCCCAGCCGGTGAAGGTTTCGTCGAATCCGTTCACGGCCTCGAAATCCGTGTGCCACACGCCGAAATTGCAGCTCCGGATGCCTTTCCACCGGAATTCGCGTTCTACACGCCCCAGGGCGCCCGGCCAGTAAAGAAGATGCGTCAATTTGTTAACGTCGCCCGCGACGCGCAGCCGCAGCCAGTCGCCCGCACGCAACGCGTCGAGGTCCACTTCGCGCCGTTCGACGCGGCGGGTCAGGTGCTCGCCCAGGAGCACGCGGCTGCCGTTCACGAAATGACCGCGCTGCGCCAGTTCTCGGTGCCCCTGCACGAACCGCGGGCGAGGCACGCAATCGCCGTCGAGAAAGACCAGGTAGTCGGCGTGCGCGTGCAGTGCCCCCAGGTTGCGGGCCCGGGCCGCGGTGAAACCGACGTCGGGATGCCACACGTGCCGCACCGGGCACGGGAACCGGGGCAGGCCCCGGCGCAAGGCCTCGACGTGCCCGGGCCGTGAACCGTCGTCCGCGACCACCACCACGTCGCCGGCGCCGCACTGCGGGGCCAGGCCCCGCAGGACCGCCAGCAGCGCTTCGGCGCGGTTGTAGGTGAGGACGACGAAGGCCGTCCTCATGGCTCTCGCGAACCGTCGGCGGCCCCGCGCTGCAACAGCCAGAGCTTGACGTAGCGGTAGTAGGTGCCTTCGGCGTTGGACACGGCCAGCATGAAGCCCCAACGCCCGTCCAGGAACCCCAGGCGCAGCACGTAGGTGCGCAGGAAGGCCCAGAGGCCGTGCGCGATCGCGCGGCCGAGCGAGCCCTTGCGGTGGCTTGCCGTCATGTCGCGGGCGCTGGCCGAGGAGTAGCGGTTGACCTTCTCGAGTACCGACTCCATCGTGCGGAAGCTGTAGTGGACGATGGGTTCGCGCAGCGTTCCCACCGGCCCCTGCACCTCCAGGTTGGCATGCAGGAAATGCTCGGTGAACCGTGCCTTGCCGCGGCGCGCCAGCCGGCGCGTGTAGTCGGGGCGCCAGCCGCCATGGTTCATGAAGCGGCCGCAGAACATGGAGATGCGGGGCACGCGAAAGCCGTTCACCGAGGCGTTCGCCATGGCAGCGCGGATCTCCCGCGCCAGCGCCTCGCTGATCCGCTCGTCGGCGTCCAGCGAGAAGAACCAGTCGCTTCGGGCCATGTCGATGCCGCGGTTGTTCTGCGGCCCGTAGCCCGGCCAGTCGGTGCTGACCACGGTGGCGCCCTCGGCGCGGGCGAGGGCGACGGTGTCGTCGCTGCTGCCCGAATCGAGCACGATCACCTCGTCGGCGAAGCGGGCCGAGCGCACGCAGTCCACGATGTTGAGGGCCTCGTTCTTGGCGACGATCACGATGCTCAGGCTTGTCATGCCGCGAAGCGCCCCTGCCCGCGACGGCATAATCCGGTCATTCGATCCATCGACTGATTATTGCACCCCCTCCCATGGACACTGGCCGCCCGGTGCTCGCCACCCACCCGGCGCGAGCGGTCGCAACCGCACCGTGATCCGCATCGACTCCACCGCCGTTCGCTGGCTCGTGCCGTACTTCGGCCGGGCCCGCGGCGCCTGGGCGCTCGCGATCGTGGCCACGATCATCGCCTCGGCCACCGAGCCGCTGGTGCCGGCCCTGCTCAAGCCCCTGCTCGACCGGGGCTTCCAGGGGGACGGCATTCCGCTGTGGATGGTGCCGGCCACCCTGCTGCTGATCTTCGCCGTCCGGGGCACGGCGGGCTTCCTGGCCGACCTCGCGCTGGCCAAGATCACGCAGGACGGCCTGAAGCTGCTGCGCCAGGACATGTTCGCCCGCCTGCTCGATGCGCGGCTGTCCCTCTTTCGCGAGCAGAACGCCACCGCGCTGTCGAACACCGTCGTCTTCGAGGTGCAGAACGGCGCGACCCTGCTCGTGAACTCGGTCATCGCCCTGCTCAAGGACAGCGTCTCCCTGATCGCCTTGCTGGCCTACCTGGTGTACCTCAACTGGCAGCTGACGCTGATCGTGTTCCTGATCGTTCCGGGCGTGGCCCTGCTCATTCGCACCGTCTCGCGGCGGCTCTACCGGATCGCGCGCAGCACGCAGACGGCGACCAATGACCTCGCCTACGTGGTGGAGGAGAACGTGCTGGCGGCCCGCGTCGTGCGGCTGCACGGCAGCCAGGCGGTGCAGGCGGATCGCTTCGCCGGCCTGAGCGGATCGCTGCGCCGGCTGGCGATGAAGACAGCCGTCGCGCAGGCCTCGATCACGCCGCTCACCCACATGCTCGCCGCGCTGGCCCTGTCGATCGTGATCAGCATCGCGCTCTGGCAGAGCCGCGAGGGCATCACCGTGGGCACATTCGCCTCGTTCATCACGGCGATGCTGATGCTGATCGCGCCCATCAAGCGGCTCTCGGAAGTGGCCAGCCCGATCTCGCGCGGCCTGGCCGCGGTGCAGCGCGCGATCGACCTGATCGAAAAGACCCCGCCCGAAAGCGGCGGCGACCACGCGCCGGGGCGCGCCCGGGGGCGTATCGAGCTGCAGGACGTCGGCGTGCGCTACCGCGAGGACGGTCCGCCCGCGCTCGACGGCGTCACGCTCGCCATCGAGCCCGGGCAGGTGGTGGCGCTGGTCGGGCCCTCCGGCTCCGGCAAGACCACGCTGGCCAACCTGCTGCCCCGGTTCGTGCTGCCGACATCCGGCCGCGTGCTGCTGGACGGCCATGACGTGGCGCAGTGGCGGCTCGACGCACTGCGCCGGCAGTTCGCCCTCGTGAGCCAGGACGTCGTCATGTTCAACGACACGCTGGCCGCCAACATCGCGATGGGCGGCGAGGTGGACGCGCGCCGGCTGGCCGAATGCGTGACGGCGGCCAACCTGCAGGACCTGGTGGCGGCGCTGCCCGAGGGCCTGCAGACCGTGACCGGCCACAATGCCATGGCGCTGTCGGGCGGCCAGCGCCAGCGCCTGGCCATCGCCCGGGCCCTGTACAAGGATGCGCCGGTGTTGATCCTGGACGAGGCCACGTCCGCGCTGGATACCGTGTCCGAGCGGCTGGTGCAGGAGGCGCTGCAGCACCTCATGGTGGGCCGCACCACGCTCATCATCGCCCACCGCCTCTCCACGATCGAACACGCCGACCGCGTGGTGGTGCTCGACGAGGGCCGCCTGGTGGAGCAGGGAAGTCACGCCGAGTTGCTGGCGCGCGGCGGGCTCTATGCGCGCCTGCACGCCCTGCAGTTTGCTTCGGCATGACGATGGCCCGCCAGACACCTCCGGAAACCGCCAGCCCTCCCTCCCCGGCGTGGCTGGGCGCGGTGGCCGTGGCGCTCGCGGCGCTGGGGTTCTTCGTGCCATTTTCCTCGGCCGGCGTGGCGATCGCCCTGGGGGCGCTCGTACCGCTGGCCGTGGCCCGCGCGCCCGCGCTGTGGGCACTGGCGCCCTGGAAGAACCCGGTGATGGGCACGGGCCTGTTGCTGCTGGCCTTCATCGCCGTGCATTCGCTGGGATTCTCCGGCTGGAGCGAAGTCACGCTCCACGCGGTGAACCGCTACCACGAACTGCTGTTCGCGCCCCTGCTGCTGGTGCTGATGGGGGATGCCCGGCACCGCCTGCTGTTCCTGCGCGCGCTGATCGCCGGCGCCGTGCTGCTGGCCCTCCTGCATTGGGCTTCCCTGCTGGAGCCGGGCCTGCGCGAGTTCCTCGCGACCCGGCGCATCTCCGCCGGCTTCGCGGTCGCCGTCTGCGCCTTCCTGGTGCTGATGCGCGCGCGGGGGTCGGCGAACCCGTGGCGCCTGCGCGCCCTCGCGGCTTTCCTGGCCGCGACGGTGCTGTTCGCGATCGACGGCCGCACCGGGCACGTGGTGCTGCTGGCGCTGGCGTCCTGCGCCGCCTGGCTGCACAGCCCGCCGCGCTACCGGTGGGCGGCCGCACTGGCCGGACCCCTGGTGGTCGTGGTGCTCGCAATGAGTTCGTCCGCGGTGAACGGCCGGCTCCAGGAGACGCTCAACGGCGGAGCGCGCAACGGCCAGACGGAAGCGCTCAGTTCCACCGGCATCCGCATCGGCCTGCTGCAGCTGGCGACGGACCTCGCACGCGAGCACCCCGTGGCCGGGGTCGGCTATGCCCGCTATGCGCAGGCCCAGGAGCGCGCGGCCCAGGCGCGTTACGCGAACGACCCGGCCGGCCGCATGATCCTGCAGGAGCCCTGGATCCGCGCGAGCAATCCGCACAACGAATACCTGATGCAGCTGGTCGGCGGCGGCGCGGCGGCCCTTGCCCTTTTCGTCGCCTGGCTCGGCCTGGCCTTCCGGGCCGCCCTGCGCTCCACCGCGTCCGCCGATGCCCGCGGCATGCTGGCCGGCGTTGTCGTCGCGTTCGCCGTCGGCAGCCTGTTCAACTCGATGCTGATGGATTTCGTCGAGGGGCACTTCTACATGGCCCTGCTCGCCTGGCTGCTCGCCGAGAACGGCGCGGCAGGATCGCGCGCGGATGAGAACGTCAAGAGCGTGGTGGTGATCGCCACCCGCCAGATCGGCGATGTCCTGCTGACCACGCCGCTCATTCGCCGGGCGCGCGACCGCTGGCCGCGCGCCCGCATCGAGGTGCTGGGTTTTGCGGGAACACTGGGCATGCTGCGCGGAAACGCCGACGTCGCCGCGCTGGTGGAAACGCCGGCGCGGCCCGGCTGGCGGGGCGCTGGCGCCCTGGTCGCGCGCCTGTGGCGCCGCTACGACCTGGCGCTGGTCGCCGACCCGGGCGACCGCGCGCACCTGCTCGGGTGGGTCGCCGCGCGCCGACGCCACGGCATCGTCCCGGCGCACAGCGGCAGCAACTGGTGGAAGCGGGCCCTGCTGGACCACGTCGTGGTCGCCGCCGGGGACCTGGGCGCCGTGCACACCGCGGTCGAGAAGCAGGCGCTGGTTCCCGCCGCCGAGGGCGCGCCCGCGCAAGCCGCGGCTGATGTGATCGCCCCGCCGGCCGCGCCGCTGCCGCCCGCGGCGCAGGCGTCGCTCCAGCCGGGGGCCATCGTCATCCACGCGCCGTCGATGTGGCCGTACAAGCAATGGCCGCTGGCGCACTTCGAGGCGCTGGTGCGGGACCTGCTGGCCGAGGGCCGGCAGGTGGTGCTCACCGGCAGTGCGGGTGAGCGCGACCAGTCGTGCATCGAGCCGCTGCGGGCGCTGGCGCCCTCGCCCGCGCTGCTGGACCTGTCCGGCCAGCTCGACTTCAACCAGCTGGTCACGCTGTTCCAGGGCGCCTCGCTCTACATCGGGCCCGACACATCGGTGACGCACCTCGCGGCCGCCACGGGCGTGCCGGTGATCGCCATCTTCGGGCCCACCAATCCCTTGCGCTGGGCGCCCTGGCCGCGCCGCGCGGGCGGGCCGGTGGTGTTCGCGCGATCGGCGGGCGTGCAGCAGGTGGGCAATGTCACCGTGCTGCAGGGTTCGCAGGCGTGCGTGCCGTGCGGGCGCGCGGGCTGCGAGGACCACCGGCAAAGCCGCAGCGACTGCCTGGTGGACATCACGCCGGCGCGCGTCCTCGACCAGGCGCGGGCGGTGCTTGCGTCGCGGCCTCTGAAATCCGTCGAAATGCTGCCTTAAGACTGTGCTGCGGCCCGCCCAGGACGGACCCCGGCCGCCTCCGCGAATGTCCCCCGTCGCGGGCTGCGCCCGCTACCGCCTCCTTGATTTCGCCGCGGCGACGCAGGCCCCATCCTGGTCCTGCGTCGCTGGTGTTCCAAGGGTGGCGCGCCCTCCTTTGCACGGCTACAGCAGTACGATGTCGTACTGCTCCTGGCCCATCGCGCTCTCGCTTTGCAGCGAGATCGGCTTGCCGATGAAGTCCGACAGGCCCGCGAGGTGCTGGCTTTCCTCGTCGAGGAACAGCTCGATCACCTTGGGCGACGCGACGACGCGGTATTCGCGCGGGTTGAACTGCCGCGCCTCCCGCAGGATCTCGCGCAGGATGTCGTAGGCCACGCTGCGCGCGGTCTTCACGGTGCCCTTGCCCTGGCACGCTTCGCACGGCTCGCACAGCATGTGCGCCAGCGATTCGCGGGTGCGCTTGCGGGTCATCTCCACCAGGCCCAGCTGCGAGAAGCCGCCGGCCATCGTCTTGACGCGGTCGCGGGCGAGCTGCTTGCGGAACTCGGCCAGCACGGCGTCCCGGTGGTCCTCGCGCCCCATGTCGATGAAGTCCACGATGATGATGCCGCCCAGGTTGCGCAGGCGCAGCTGCCGCGCGATCGCCTGCGCCGCCTCCAGGTTGGTCTTGAAGATCGTGTCGTCGAAATTGCGGGCGCCCACGAAGCCGCCGGTGTTGACGTCCACCGTCGTCAGCGCCTCGGTCTGGTCCACGATCAGGTAGCCGCCCGACTTCAGCTCCACTCGCCGCCCGAGGGCTTTCGCGATCTCGTCGTCGATGGAGAACAGGTCGAAGATCGGCCGCTCGCCCTTGTACAGCGCCAGGCGCTCCGCGGCGGCGGGCATGAACTCGCGCCCGAACGCCTGCAGGTGGCCGAACTGCTCGTGCGAATCGATGCGGATCGTCTGCGTCTCCTCGCTCACGAGGTCGCGCAGCACCCGCTGCAGCAGGCTCAGGTCCTGGTGCAGCAGCGACATCGGCGGCAGCCGGCTCGCGGCCTCGCGGATGCGCGCCCAGGTCTTGCGCAGGTAGGCGATATCCTCGGCCAGCTCGCTGTCGCTGGCGTCCTCGCCGTTGGTGCGCAGGATGAAGCCGCCGCCCTTCTCGCCCACCAGGGCCTGCAGGCGGGAGCGCAAGGCTTCCCGCTGCTCCGCGGGGATCTTCTGCGAGACGCCCACGTGGTCGTCCTGCGGCAGGAACACCAGCAGGCGCCCCGCGATGCTGATCTGCGTGGACAGCCGCGCGCCCTTGGTGCCGATCGGGTCCTTGATCACCTGCACCATCAGGGCCTGGCCCTCGAACACCTGCTTTTCGATGGGCACCTGCGGCAGGGTGTTGCGCACGAACCCGGGCGGCTCGCCCTCGGGCTGGCGGTGCCAGACGTCGGCCACGTGCAGGAAGGCCGCGCGCTCGAGCCCTATATCGATGAAAGCCGATTGCATGCCCGGCAGCACCCGCGCCACCTTGCCGAGGTAAACGTTGCCGACCAGGCCCCGCTCGAGGGTGCGCTCCACGTGCAGTTCCTGCACGGCCCCGTTCTCGACAACGGCCACCCGCGTCTCCTGCGGGGACCAGTTGACGAGGATGTCCTGCTGCATGGCCTGAGAATAACCCACCCCAAGGCTGAGTAGCGGCTTCGACAAACTGAAATCGACCCCCATCGGGCGGTGCCCATGAGCTGCACGAGGAACGGGCCCGCCCGGCGGGCACGGTCCAAGCGCAGGATCGGGCCCAGGGCCGCGCCACGCCGGTTGGACGCGAACACGGCGTCGCTGCAAGGCATCCAGGCGAAGCGCAGCGACGCGGTGGGGGCTCCCCTCTGGCCGCCGAGGCTTCAGCGCGTTGCGCGCACGCCCAACTCGCGCAGCAGCAGCGCGGTCTCGTACATGGGCAGGCCCATGATTCCGGAGTAGCTGCCGCTGATGTGCGAAATGTGGGCCGCGGCGTTGCCCTGGATCGCGTACGCGCCGGCCTTGCCCAGGGGCTCGCCGCTGGCCACGTAGTCGCGGACGTGCGCCGGCGTCCAGACGGCGAAGGTGACGCGCGAATCACTCAGCGCCTCCCGGCGCCTGCGGCCGGCCTGCGCGGCAATGGCCGTGAGCACCCGGTGCGTGCCGCCGGACAATTCGCGCAGCATGCGCGCGGCGTCCTTGGCATCGGCCGGCTTGCCGTAGATCGTCCGGCCCAGCGCCACGGTGGTGTCGGCACAGAGGATCGGCGCCGGCGGCAGGCCCCGCTTCTTCAGGCGTTCCAGCGCGGCATCGAGCTTCAGCGCCGTGACCCGCCTGACGTACGGGGCCGGCGCTTCGCCCGGCAGCACCACTTCGAGCGATTCCGTGTCCTCGCCGGGGTCGGGCAGCAGCAGCTGGTGCTTCACGCCCAGCTGTTCGAGGAGTTGCCTGCGGCGCGGGCTCTGCGAAGCCAGGTAGATGAATCGGACGGCGCCGGGCCGCCCCAAGGCCCCCTCGGGGGGCAGCGCAGCACGCAGTGCAAGCGTGGGGGCGACATCACTCACGGTGGTAGGGATGGTTCGCGTTGATCGACCATGCACGGTACAACTGCTCCACCAGCAGCACGCGCACCATGGCGTGCGGCAGCGTGAGGTCCGACAGCCGGATGCGCTCGTGCGCCGCCTGCTTGAAGCCGGGGTCGAGGCCATCGGGGCCGCCGATCACCAGCGCCACGTCGCCGCCCTGCAGTTGCCAGCCCTTGAGCCGGCTCGCGAGCGCCATGGTGGTGAGCGCCGTGCCGCGCTCGTCCAGCGCCACCACGTGCGTGCCCCTGGGAATGGCGGCCTCGATGCGCTGACGCTCGGCCGCGTACAGCGTTTCCAGCGTCCTGGAGGCGCGCGGCTCGGTCTTGACGGCCTTCAGCTCCACCCGCAGCTCGGGCGGGAAGCGCTTGGCGTAGTCGTCCCAGGCAGCCTGGGCCCAGTCGGGCACCCGCTGGCCGACCGCCACGACCAGCAGCTTCATTTCTTGCGGGTCGGGCTCTTGCGAGTCGCGCTCTTGGCTGAGACGCTCTTGCCGCTGGCGGTCTTGGCTGAGGCGCTCTTGCCGCTCGCGGTCTTGCCGCCGGCACTCTTGCCTGCCGCGGGCTTGCGCGTGGGGACGACGTATTTCCTGGCGGGCGCTTTTTTCGCAGGCGCCTTGGCCGCCGTTTTTGCGGGAGCGCGGCTTGTGGTGCCGCTTGCGCCCGCTTTCTTCGCAGTTGCCTTTGCTGCAGTCTTCGCGGGCGCCTTCCCGCCTGCCTTCTTCCCCGCGGGTTTGGGTTCCGGCGCGGATGCCGTCGCCGGCTTCGGCGCGCCGAACTTCAGGCGCACCGGCTTCTCGCCCCAAATCTCTTCGAGATGATAGTACGTCCGGATCGCCGGTTGCATGATGTGCGCCACTGCCGCGCCGCAATCCACGATGATCCACTCGCCGTTTTCCTCGCCTTCGATGCGCGGCTTGGGAAAGCCCGCTTCCCGCACGGCGTCGCGCACGCTCGAGGCCAGGGCCTTGGTCTGCCGGTTGGAGGTGCCCGACGCGACGATCACGCGTTCGAACAGGGGCGACAGGTGCTCGGTGTTGAAAACCTGGATGTCATGCGCTTTCACGTCCTCCAGTCCATCGACGATGGCTCGCTGGAGTCGTTGGGTGTCTTTTCTTGCGGCGGCTTCTTGTGTCATCAGGCAGGTTGGTAAAGGGAATGTCGGTCAATATAGCGTGCAACGCCCGGCGGGACCAGATGGTCTATCCCTTCATGGGCGGCGACGCGCTCGCGAACCTCGGTGGCGCTTTCGGGCATGTCGGGCAGGCGCAGCAGCTTCAGACCGGCTTCAGCGGGCAAGGCGCGGGGCGCATCGGCACTGGCGGAGGCCCGTGCGGCCATGCAGATCGTGGCCAGCGCGGGAATGGCCTGCCACTCGCGCCAGCGCGTCAGCGCGACGGCCTGGTCCTCCCCCATGATGAGGAAAAGCTCGGCCCGCGGCTGCTCCGCCTTCAACTCGCGCAAGGTGTCTATCGTGTAGGTGGGGCCGGGTCGGCGCAACTCGCGGTCGTCGACGACGGCGTGCGGCAGGTCGCCGAACGCGATCCGCGCCATCGCCAGCCGATGCTCCGCCGGGCTCGGCGCCTGGGCCCTGTGCCAGGCGTCGCCCGTGGGAAAGATGCGCAGTTCGTCGAGCTTGAGTTGGTCGACCGCGGCCCGGGCGAGCGCCACGTGGGCAACGTGCGGCGGATCGAACGCTCCGCCGAACATCCCGACGCGCTTCAGGGCACCGGTCAAACCCAATCCCTCCGGACGAGGAACTTCTTGTACAGGTCGTCCTCGGGCGAGCCCGGGCGCGTCTGGCGCTGGTAGGCCCAGCTCGCCAGCGGCGGCATGGACATCAGGATCGATTCGGTGCGGCCGCCCGACTGCAGGCCGAAATGCGTGCCACGGTCCCAGACCAGGTTGAATTCGACGTAGCGGCCGCGCCGGTACAGCTGGAAGTTGCGCTCCCGCTCGCCATAGGGAATGCCCTTGCGGATGTTCAGGAGCGGCAGGTAGGCGTCCAGGAAAGCGTCACCGACCGAGCTCATGAGGGCGAAGCTGTTCATGAAGCCGTTCTCGGCGAAATCGTCGAAGAAGATGCCGCCCACGCCGCGCGGCTCCTCCCGGTGCTTCAGGTAGAAGTAGTCGTCGCACCAGGTCTTGAAGCGCGGGTACTTGTCGGGGCCGAACGGCTCGAGTGCGTTCTTGCAGACGGTGTGGAAGTGGACGACGTCCTCCTCGAAGCCGTAATAAGGCGTCAGGTCCATGCCGCCCCCGAACCAGAACACCGGCTCGCCCTTGTCGGGCGTGGCGGTGACCATGCGCACGTTCATGTGCACCGTCGGCGCATACGGGTTGCGCGGGTGGAAGACCAGCGACACGCCCAGCGCCTCGAAGCCCGAGCCGGCCAGGTCCGGCCGGTGCTGTGTGGCCGAGGGCGGCAGGCGCGGGCCCACCACGTGCGAGAAGCCGCAGCCGGCGCGCTCGAACACCCTGCCGTCTTCCAGGATCATCGTGGTGCCGTCGCCTTGCAGCGTCTCTCCCTTGCCCTTCTTCCACTTGTCCTTGATGAAGGCGCCGCCGTCCACCTCCGCGCAGGCGGTGGTGATGCGTTCCTGCAGGTCCGTGAGGTAGTCGCGTACGCTGTCGACGTTGGTCATGCTGCTCCTTCAGCCGCGGATCGCGCGATGGCCGATGTCGTGCCGGTACTGGGCGCCGTCGAAGTGGATCGCGCCGGCCATCTCGTGGGCGCGCTGCTGCGCCGCCTTGACGGAGTCGGCCAGCGCCGTGACGCACAGCACGCGCCCGCCGGAGGTGAGGAGCGCGCCGTCCCGGTGCGCCGTGCCGGCGTGGAACACCATCGCGTCCTCCGCCGGCCTGGGCAGGCCGGTGATCGCATCGCCCTTGCGCGGGCTGAGCGGGTAGCCGGCGGCGGCCATCACGATGCCCAGCGCGGTGCGGCGGTCCCACTGCAGCTCGACCTGGTCCAGCATGCCGGCGGTGGCCGCCATCATCACGTCGAACAGGTCGGACTTCAGCCGCATCATGATCGGCTGCGTTTCGGGGTCGCCCATGCGGCAATTGAATTCCAGGGTCTTCGGGTGCCCCTGCGGGTCGATCATGAGCCCGGCGTAGAGGAAGCCGGTGTACGGGATGCCGTCTTTCTCCATGCCCTTGATCGTCGGCAGGATGATCTCGCGCATCGTGCGGGCATGGACGTCCGGCGTCACGACCGGTGCCGGCGAATAGGCACCCATGCCGCCGGTGTTGGGGCCCTGGTCGCCGTCCTGCAGCCGCTTGTGGTCCTGGCTGGTCGCCAGGGCCGTGACGTTCCTGCCGTCGCACATCACGATGAAGCTGGCCTCCTCGCCCTGGAGGAACTCCTCGATCACCACGCGAGCGACCGCCCGTCCGTCTTGTCCCATGACATGCGAGACGCCGAGCCTGTCATCCAGCAGCATGAAGTCGATCGCCTCGTGCGCCTCGACCTCGGTCATCGCCACGACCACGCCCTTGCCGGCCGCCAGCCCATCCGCCTTCACGACGATGGGGGCACCCATCCTGTGCACGTAGTCGTGCGCGGCGCCGGGGTCCGTGAACGTGTGGTACTCGGCCGTGGGAATGCCATGCCGCTTCATGAACGCCTTGGAGAAGGTCTTGGAGCTTTCGAGCTGGGCTGCCGCCCGGGTGGGCCCGAACACCCGCAGGCCATGGGCGCGGAAGTCATCGACGACGCCGGCGGCCAGCGGCCCCTCCGGCCCGACCACGGTGAGCGCGACCTTCTGGTCGAGGGCCCACTTCCTCAACTGCGGGATGTCGGTGATGTCCACATTCTCCAGCCGGGCCTCCAGCGCCGTGCCGCCATTGCCGGGCGCGACGTACACCGCCTGCACCTTCGGCGACTGGGCGAGCTTCCAGGCGAGCGCATGTTCCCGGCCGCCGCCGCCGATGACGAGGACTTTCATTCGGGCCTCCGACGAGCCGCCTCTAGGAGGCCCACGGCCCCCTCGGGGGGCAGCGACGACACGCAGTGCGGAGCGTGGGGGCTCATTGATCAATTTCAGCGTTGTGGAAGACGTCCTGCACGTCGTCCAGGTCTTCGAGCACGTCCAGCAGCTTCTGCATCTTCGCGGCGTCTTCCCCGCTGAGTTCGATGGTGTTCTCCGGCCGCATCGTCACTTCCGCCACTTCGGGCTTCAGCCCCGCGGCTTCCATCGCGTTCTTGACGGCTTCGAAGTCGCCCGGCGAGGTGATGACCTCGATGGCGCCTTCCTCGTCGGCGATCACGTCCTCGGCGCCGGCTTCCAGCGCCGCTTCCATCACCAGGTCCTCGCTGGTGCCGGGCGCCAGGATGAGCTGGCCCACTTTCCTGAACTGGAACGACACGGAGCCTTCCGTGCCCATGTTTCCGCCGTACTTGCTGAAGGCATGCCGCACTTCGGCCACCGTGCGGACCTTGTTGTCCGTCATGGTGTCCACGATGATGGCCGCGCCGCCGATGCCGTAGCCCTCGTAGCGGATCTCCTCGTACACCACGCCCTCGAGGTTGCCGGTGGCCTTGTCGATGTTGCGCTTGACGGTGTCGGCCGGCATGTTGGCCGCCTTGGCCTTTTCCACGGCCAGCCGCAGCCGGGGGTTCTGGCCCAGGTCGCCGCCGCCCAGGCGCGCCGCGACCATGATTTCACGGATGACGCGGGTCCAGACCTTGCCGCGCTTCTCGTCCTGGCGGCCTTTGCGGTGCTGGATATTTGCCCATTTGCTGTGTCCGGCCACTGGGAGTCCTTCTTTCTTTGGAGTCGGCGCTATATTGGCGCTATCCCTGATTTTACTTTTCAAGCCATGGCCGAATCCTTGCTGATCGCGAAGAATGCTCAAACCGTGTGCAGTTTGCTGCCCGGCATGGCCAACCGCCATGGCCTGGTCACCGGCGCCACGGGCACCGGGAAGACCGTCACACTGCAGGCCCTGGCGGAGAATTTCTCCAGGATCGGCGTGCCGGTGTTCATGGCCGACGTCAAGGGCGACCTCACCGGCATCAGCCAGGCGGGCAGGATCGAGGGCAAATTGGCCGAGGTGATCAAGGAACGCGGGTTGACCGCGCCGTCGCCCTTCGCCTGCCCCACCACGCTGTGGGACGTTTTCGGCGAACAGGGCCATCCCGTGCGCGCCACCGTCTCCGACATGGGCCCGCTGCTGCTGGGCCGCATGCTGGGCGTCAACGAGACCCAGGCCGGCGTGCTGCAGCTGGTTTTCAGGATCGCCGACGACAACGGCATGCTCCTGCTGGACCTGAAGGACCTGCGGTCGATGCTGCAGTACGTGGGCGACAACGCCAAGGAGTTCACCACGTCCTACGGCAACATCAGCGCCGCCAGCGTCGGCGCGATCCAGCGCGGGCTGATGCAGGTCGAAGCCCAGGGCGGGGACAAGTTCTTCGGCGAACCCATGCTCAACATCCAGGATTTCCTGCAGACCGACGAGAAAGGCCACGGCATCGCCAACATCCTGGCCGCCGACAGGCTGCTCAACTCGCCTCGCCTTTATGCGACGTTCCTCTTGTGGATGCTGTCCGAGCTCTTCGAGCAATTGCCCGAGATCGGCGACCCGGAAAAGCCCAAGCTGGTGTTCTTCTTCGACGAGGCCCACCTGCTGTTCGACGAGGCGCCCAAGGTGCTGGTCGAGCGCATCGAGCTGGTGGTGCGGCTGGTGCGTTCCAAGGGCGTGGGCGTGTATTTCGTGACGCAGAACCCGCTGGACATCCCCGACAGCGTGCTGGCGCAGCTGGGTAACCGCGTGCAACATGCCCTGCGCGCCTACACCCCGCGCGACCAGAAGGCCGTCAAGGCCACGGCGCAGACCATGCGGCAGAAACCGGGCCTGGACATCGAAACGGCGATCACGGAACTGGCAACCGGCGAGGCTTTGCTGAGCCTGCTGGACGCGAAGGGCCGCCCCAGCATCACGGAGCGGGCCTACGTGATCCCGCCCGGCAGCCAGATCGGGCCGATCACCCCGGCCCAGCGGCAGGCGCTCATCGCGAATTCGCTGGTCGCCGGCGTTTATGAAAAGACGGTGGACCGTGAGTCCGCCTACGAGAAACTCATGGCCCGCGCCGCGGCCGCGCAACCGGCGGGCACGGGCGGCACCATCGCCGCGCCCGGGGCGCCAGGCGCCGAGACGGGCGGCGGCTTGCTGGACGGCCTGCGCGACGCGGTGTTCGGCTCGACCGGCCCGCGCGGCGGCAAGCGCGAAGGCCTGGCCGAGAGCATGGCGAAATCCGCCGTGCGCAGCGTCGGCAGCGCCATCGGCCGCGAAATCATGCGCGGCGTGCTCGGCGGGATCACGGGGACCAAGCGCCGCTAGTGTAGTGTTTGACTCTTGAAGGAACTTAATTAATTGCTCGCATCCAATGCTCTACTACGGTTTGTATTGGAGCGAGCAATTGCGAGTTGCCCCGGCGATTTCTTTGACGGATGAAGAGCACA
>Ga0255338_1001600_pt1 | contig 40941 bp, 39 predicted proteins | sample MeOH1_35cm_T4_19_FD_203715 | JGI IMG/M metagenome (GOLD analysis project Ga0255338, IMG submission 203715) | Sandy soil microbial communities from University of British Columbia, Vancouver, Canada - MeOH1_35cm_T4_195 | ecosystem: Engineered > Artificial ecosystem > Sand microcosm > Unclassified ... | reverse complement strand
TTGAACATGGAAGACGGTTACACCGATTGCCCGTGGCGAGAGCGCGGCCAGTGGTGGGGCGACGCGCGGGTGGAGGCGTTGATCAACTACTACGCCTTCGGCGACACGGACCTCATCAAGAAGTGCCTGCGCCAGCAGGGGCAGAGCCTGAACGACGAGGGACTGACGTGGGGCGTCTACCCCACCGATTGGGACGGCGGGCGCCTACCCAGCTTCACGCTCATCTGGGTGTCGACCCTCTGGGATGCCTACGAGTACACGGGTGACGTGAGCATCGTGCGGGAGCTGTTCCCCAAGATCCGTACTTCGCTGGACAAGTTCTTCGCGCCGCGGGTGGGGCCGCGAGGACTGCTGAAGGACATCCCCTACTGGGTGTTCATCGACTGGGCGCCGGTCGACGACAAGGGTGAAGTCGGGTCCCTGAACGCCTACTACTACGATGCCTTGCGCTCCGCCGGAAAGATGGCCCGTCTCCTGGGCGACCCCTCCGCTGCGGAGTACGAAAAACGCGCCGAAGAGGTGAAGAGCGCGCTGAACCGGCAGCTCTGGGACGCGCAGGCTCACGCATACCGGGATTCGATCCAGCCGGACGGGAAGCTTTCGTCCAAGATCACGCAACAAACCAATTCGCTGTGCGTGCTGTACGACATCGCCCCGGTGGGGGAACAGGCACGAATTCTGGATTATGTCTACGCTCCGGAGAACAATGGCAAGGTGGTGGAGGCGGGGTCTCCCTACTTCTCTTACTACCAACTTGCCGCCCTCTACCATGCCGGACGAGATCGGCAGGCCCTCGAATACATCCGCGAGCGCTGGGGGCGAATGCTGGATTGGGGCGCCACCACCTGGTGGGAGATGTGGAGCCCGGGCGCCAGCTTCTGCCACGGCTGGTCCGGCGGACCCACCTACAATCTCCCCGCCGAGATCCTCGGCATCAAGCCCCTGAAGCCCGGCTTCGCCGAGGTGCTCATCGAGCCGCAATGGGTCGGTCTCGAGCACTCCTCCGCCCTGGTCCCCACCGTAAAGGGCGACGTGGGCGTGGCCTGGCAGCGCGACGAGAAGGCTCGCTCCGCCGCCGTCCGCGTCGAGTTGCCTAAGGACGTACCTGCGGAAGTGGTGCTGCCCGGCGAAGGAACGGTAAAGGTAAACAAGAAGACCAACCTCCCCAAGGGGGTGACCGCGCTTCCTTCCGCTAAGGGCACCCTCCGGTTCCGGATCGAGCAGGGAGGGACCGTCCTGTTCGAATTGAAGGAACGCTGATCCAGAGTTCGCGGAACACGGGGTTGCCCGGATTCCTGGTGCAAACCAGGCCGGGCAGCCCGTGGACGTACTGGTGATCGAAGGGTTTTGCCCGGATGGCTCCGGGCGTCCCGGCAATCCCCCGATTGGGAAATGGTAATCAACAGTGGCTTGATGGCGATCCTTCCACCGATGGCTATGCGGTCCATCGTTACGGGGGAGGGGCGTCTATCATCTACGTCGTACGTACTGTGTGCAGCGGTGCGACGACTGCCGAGAATCAGGACAGCAAGCACTCATTGCGTAACCAGGAGAGTTCACCGTGATCCGCTCACTCTTCGCGTCCGCCACACTAGCAGTACTTCTGGTCTCCGCCGTTCCCGCCGCCCAGAACGGGACCGATCCCTCCGCGCCGCCCGCCACGACTCCTTCAACGACGCCGGAAGCCACCGCGCCCGCTCCGGCCGGCGTTTACTGCGGCTCCGCGCTCTGCTTCCGAATTCGCGCCACGGCGATGGGTAAAGATCCCGAGACCCGCGCCAGCGTCGCGTTGGACGTGATCAACAAGTACCTGGGCGGCAAGTTCGGCAAGGTCACCACCAAGCCGGACGGTAAGAACGTACGCCTGTTCCTGAACAACGAACTGGTCGCCATCATCACGGCCGCCGACGCCACGGCCGAGAAGCTGAAGACGCCGACCCTGGTGGCGAACAAGTGGGCTAAACAGCTGACCGAAGCGTTCGAAGCGTCGAAGGCGCAGAAGTAGCCGCGTTACCGGCATCCGGAATTCCAAGTGGCCGGATGCTCGGCAAGTGAATGATGGTTTGGGTAGCCCCCGGCGGAAGGTTTCGAAACCTTCCGCCGGGGGCTACCTTTCGTCCGTCACCTTCACTACGACCAGATTCGTGCCCTACGGCAAGGCTCCTATGGATTCCACTCCTGGCCCCGTCGCCATCCTCTACCAGGCCGCGCTGCCCCCGGCCGTAGACGGAGTGCAGAAGCCGATGAAGCCGGGCGGCTATTCAGATAGCGGCGCGGACATTGGATACGCGCTACGCACTGAAGGAGTACCCGTAGTCACGCCGCGTCCTTCCCCCGATCCGGCAAAGGCGCTGGACTGGGTGTTTCCGGATACCGCGGAAGGTATCCGAGACGCGTGCCGGGGCGGGGCGCAGGTCATTTGGGCCAACACCGTGCTCTTTGCCGGACATCCCCTGGAGGCATCAAGCTCAACCGGCTTACGCATCGTGGGTCAGCAGCCAGCGCGAGTACAAGAGTTCGATGATAAGTGGAATACGAACCAGTGGCTGCGGGCGCACGGCTGTTCGGTACCTGCAGCGGTGCTCGTTGGCCTCCATCCCGGATCTGGTGTGCTGCTTCTCGACGACTTGACTGCGGAGAACCTGGAGCAGCACGAACTCCACCTGCCCCTGGTGGTCAAGCCCGTGCGGGGGCGCGGCAGTGAGGGCGTGACGGTGGCTCATACATTCGCCGAACTGGCGGAAGCAGCCCGCCTCCTCCTGTCGGCGACGCTGGTGGTGGGGGAGCGCCCGCAGCCGAAGTATGGCGAGCGGGTCATCGTGGAGCAATTCTTGCCCGGAACGGAGCTTACCGTCACGGTGATGCCGCCGGGAGCTTACCTGCTCCCAGGCGGGGAGCGCGTATTGAATCGCCCCTGGTGCCTGCCGCCGGTGCGGCGCTTCAACCACCACCTGGGCGTGGCGCCTTACAACGGCGTGGTGGCCGTTACCCGGAACAGCGAGGTGCTGAGCGATGAACTGCGCCTGGATCCGGCGGCGCAAGACCTCGAAGTGCAGTGCGCCCTTGCCGCCGCGTTGGTCGACGCTGTAGCGCCCATCCGCATCGACGCCCGGGCCACTTCCGGCGGCAAGCTACTGCTCTTCGATCTGAACATGAAACCCAACCTCACCGGCGCCGGGCGCCCGGCCCGCGACGATCAGGATAGCCTCTGCACGATGGCGGCAAGGGGCATCGGCTGGTCGTACGGGGACCTCCTGCTCAACATACTGCGACAGGCCTGGGAGGCGTAGTGGCAGCCCCGCAGCTGCAATCAGGACGGCCCGCGACCGGATGACGCAGGCGCGTTACTCCACTCCGGTGAACTGGGTGCAATATGTGTTTGACTTTCCTCCCAAGGATTGCATTCTAAAAGAAGTAATCGGTGAAAGTTCTTTCTCCCCAAACTGGGGAGAGCTCTCCGGAGAACCGGCCATGAAAGCCTCCCCAATTGGCTCCGCAGCCGCACTAGCGCTGGCGAGTATATCTCTCACGGCGTGGGCTGCTCCCGCGAAGAAGCCCGGCGGGGCTCGAGCCGCCGCGGTACCGGCAGCGCCCGCAACGCCGGCTCCGGAAGGCGGAGCGAAAGTGGACGCGCAGCGCATCTGGCCGGCGAACCTGGAGCGCATCGCGGGCCGCTACACGTTTTCACAGGTCGCCAGCCCTGGCGGGCTCTGGGAGCGCGGCGCGGGACCGGATGGAGTTGAAGTGCGGCGGCAAGTATCCATCAACGAAGTGCCGGCTGCATTCCGCGACAAGCTCCTCAACGCCGAGGTCGTCATTTCCGATCTGAAGTCGCCGCGCCGGGTCGAAGCTTCGGAGCGCCTTAGCCCCAGCAAGCGGGGAATGCTGCGGTTCTATGAAGAAGAGGGCCTGGGGAGTGTGGTCGTGCGTAACATCCCGGGGATCAACGGACAGGACGAGGAGCACGACTACTCGGGTCCCGTGATCTTTCACCTCCAGCACCAGAGCCACTCCAACCCCTCCGTGAACGGCGTTCTCCAGCAACGCGGAAACGAGGAGGCAACCTGGGGCGCCGCCACACTTGACTCCGCGACACTCACCGCGAACACCATCCCGAAAGACGAGAAGGACGAGGGAGACTCGATCATCACCAACGCGCGGATCTTGCGCAGCGGAGTGGAGATCTTTGCCTTCGTAGAATGGACCGAGAAGGATGAGACCTCCCGGCGGCTCATCAATGGCTCGATCCGTCTGGTGCGGCGGGTGGAGGACATGCCCAGGAAGGACGCCGTGCCCTCCGGCGAGACGAAGTGACGGCGAGCCTCGTGTACCCCGCAACCGCGCGTGCCACCCCTTTAGTCAGCTAGCGGGGTGGTCACCGGTTCAGCGTGCGACCGTGCGCGACTGATCTGAGCGCGGATGGTTGCGATAAGCAGCTTGCGATCAATTGGCTTGGAGGCGTAGTCGTCACAGCCCACCTCCAGACAGCGTGCCCGGTCCGCCGGCATAGCGTGTGCCGTCAGCGCGATGATCGGTCCCGCATACGCCTCTTCGCGGAGGCGGCGGGTCGCCTCGTAGCCGTCGAGGACGGGCATTTGCATGTCCATGAGGATACAGTCAAAGTCGCATCCCTGCGCGCGTTCTGCGGCGACCCGGTCCAGTGCCACCTGACCGTTTTCGGCCACGGTGACCTCCGCTCCGGCCCGCCGGAGGTAGCGGGAGATGAGCAACTGGTTGTCCGGCCCATCCTCCACCAGGAGGATGTGCGCGTCAAGCGAGCCCTCCGTGCCGGCGCCCGCGTCGAGCCCGGCTCCCGGTACCGGGCCGGCCTCGCGATAGGGCTCATCGAGGAGCGGGACACCCACCAGCGACCCGGTCGCCACCGTGGCACGAAATACCGATCCCTCACCCGGAGCGCTGCGCACGAGGCAAACGTCTCCGCCCAGCATTGCTGCGAGCCGGCGACTGATGACCAGCCCGAGCCCCGTGCCGCCGTAACGCCGGACCATCGAGCTATCCGCCTGGCCAAAGGCCACGAAAAGTCGCTGCGCCTGCTCCGGCGTGGTGCCGATGCCGGTATCGGTAACATCGAATTGGAGGAGCGGCTCGGGAGTTTCCGCGTTCAACAGGCGTACCGAGAGCGTGACGCCGCCCACCTCGGTGAACTTGATGGCGTTGCCGACCAGGTTGACCAGGATCTGTCGCAGCCGCGTCTGGTCCGTAACGATGCTCTGGGGTAAGGCGCTAAGGTATTCGATCCGGAGCGTGAGGCCCTTTGCCTCTGACCGGATGCGGATCATGGACGCCACGTCTTCTACCAACCGGTGCGGTGAACAGCGGATGCGCTCCACCGTCATGGCGCCCGCTTCGATCTTCGAGATGTCCAGGATGTCGTTGATGATGCCGAGCAGATACTCGCCATTGCGACGAATGGTGATCCCCGCTTCTTCACGGTCCGCCCGGGTCAGGGTGGGGTCCGAGATTGTGTCCGCAAAACCCACGATGGCCGTCATTGGGGTCCGGATCTCGTGGCTCATATTGGCCAGGAACTCGGACTTTGCCCGGGAAGCCGCTTCCGCCGCCTCGCGTCCACGCTCCACTTCTTCCTGTGCCCGGCGTACCGCCTGCATCTCGCCCTGCAGCGAGGCCATCGAGAGCGACGAAGCGCCCAGCAACAGCATGAGGCTGAACACTGCGGCCAAGGTAAGGCCGCGGTGCGCCACGATGTCGGTCACCCATACCTGTGCCGGTAGGTCTACGCCTACGGCGCCTTCCACCGCGCCGGTCGGTGTGCGCAGCGGCTCCCACGCGGAAACCCATGTTCCCCAGCGATCGCTTTCCGGTTCCGAGGTAAAACTTGCCTGCCCTCGGAGTGCCCGCTCTAGCCCGGGATCTTGTAAGACTACCTGCTCGCCGATCGGGGTGCGCGATTCCCGTTCTCCAGAGATCCGCCCATCGCGGTTGTAATCGGTCTCGGAGTCGACCACGAAAATGCGGCGACCGTCGGGCAGTTTGCGTACGGTGTAGACGTCCGCAATGACCGAGTTGGCTGCTAGCCAGCGCTTCTCCGCTTCGATCAACGCAAGATACCGCGGGTCCGCCGGGTCTGCGTTCGAGGGAAGCTGCCAGTGGCCGAGATACTCCAACTCGCGCGCGTAGGTGGGCGCCAGTCCCTGCACCATCTCCCGCAGCCGGTTCGCCTCCGCTCGGGCCACGAATTCGGAAACGGGGACGCCCAGCACCGTCATCAAGATCAGCACCGCCAGGCTATGCCGGTTCACCGCCCGATTCGGGGCCGAGCGCAGCAGCAGCCACCAGAGGGATACAGCGGCGATGGCGGCGAGCACGAACAACACCGTATCCAGCCGCCAATGGTACACCAGCCACATTTAAGCCATCCCGTGTAACCGGATTATCCGGCTCCGGTAAAGGGCGTCAGCCTGCCGCAGAAATATCCCCCGCGTCGGGCGCCTTACAGATATTCTTCCCGGAAAGCTCCTCAAGATGATGAGACGTGAGCGCAAGAACGCCGATGACGGGAGTTCTTGCCTGAACACCCACCGCGATATTGGATAAGCACGTCGCAGCACTCCTTGCCAAGCGTACGCTGTACTCGCCGGCTGCGGAGAGTGCTCCACGTCAGTTGATCGCATTTCGCATGCCATACCGGCGCCCGCAACCATTGCCTCGAAGTGCCGGCAGAACTTTCAGCTCCTCAGCCTCGCTCGACCTGTCTCCAATGACGCCAGGACCAGACGTGACGGCGAGACTGAGTTTCAGTAAAGGGAGTCTCCCGCGCCGGAGAACGGCTCTCGCAGTGCTCCGCGGGGCGCGGCAAGTTTTCGGATCCCGCGCTGGGGAGAGCGGGCACCGGAAGGTCACGGGAAGCAGTGGTCATGTCCTCGATGCGCTGGATCAATGCCGCGTAAAGCGTGGCTTGTTCGTGACTCAAGCCGGGAGTACGAGACCAGAACCGCGCGGTGGGGAGGGCTGCGCGCAGGCACGGAGAGGGAGCACGCGCGGCGACCGCGTGAAGCGCACGGGCGGCGGGGAACCCGACACCACCCTCGAAGGCACTGATGAGCGGCAGTATAGCCCGTTCCGTTCCAAGCCTGGCTAACGCATCGGCAGCCGCCGAACGAACTGGACCTGAGCGGTCGTCGAGGACGCGGATCAATGCGTCTTCGGCGCGACCATCTTCGATGCGCGCCAGGGCAATGCTCGACTGGAGGCGTACCCCTTCACTCAAATCCCGGAGGGCGGGGATCAGCACCGGGACGGCACTTGCGGCCTGCAGTCTCCCCAGCGCCTCCGCAGCCCGCGCGCGGACCCATTCCGACTGGTCCGACATGGCTCGATTAAGAGCCGACACGGCTGACGGATCGCCGATGCGTCCCAGAGCGATGACTGCTTCCTGCCGCACCTGCCATACCGGTGAGCTCAGCAGTGCGCACAAGCTGCCGGATGCCGGCGCGCCGATGCGCACCAGCGCCTCCATTACCAGCGGAGAGCGCTCCCAACTACCGCGCCGCAGCGCCTCGCACAGTTGTGTGACCGCGACGAGGCGAAAGTGGAGCGTGGCCTCGAAGGCAGCTCCGGAAACGGCGGGATGGGGGTCTTCCAGTGCGCGGCAAAGGGCGGGGAGGGCCTGCGGGTCGCCGAGCATACCCAGCGATTTCGCGGCCGCCGCGCGCACTTCCGGCTCCTGGTCACACATCAATTCCGTAAGCGGGGCTACTGCGTCCAACGAGCGTTCGGCACCCAGCATCTCGGCAGACCACGCGCGGACGCGTGGATTTCCGTGCGTGAGACCGGCGACCAGATGCCCACTGCGGCCCATCGGCTAGGCTCCCCGGAGTTTGCGCCCCACGTAACCGGCGGCACGCTGTTTCCAATCCGGGTCCGGCGGCGGGGCAAGCGTTGCCGCAGCGGCAAGCTGCTCCAGCTCTTCGTCTACCGTGAGGGGCACCGTGAGAGTATCCGGGCGAGTGGCGGGACGGGGAAGATTCGCCGGGGGCGTCGGCATAGGGGTGGCAGCCGGCAGCGGCAGGCCTTGAAAGGCCATGGTCGCCTGTTCGATCTGCGCGATTGCCGCCCGGTATAGCGCGTCATGTTTAGGATCGGCCGGGGAGAGGAGGCTGCGCAAGACCGGCAGGGCAGCCCGAAGCTCCGGTGCCGGATCCCTGGCTGCAATCTGCCCCAACGCCTCCGCGGCAGGCGCGCGAAGGCCGGACTCCAGCGCGCGTACGAGAGGGAGCGCGGCCTTGGCATCGCCCTGCCGACCCAGTTCCGTCGCCGCCGCTTCCCGTACCGCTTCGGACGGGTCTGCCAGTAGCGGGATAAACGGATCGACACACTTCCAGGTCAGCATCGCTCCCAGGGCCTGCACGGAATGCAGCCGGACAAGGTCGCTGTTATCCTGCAAGGCGCGGGTCAGCGCCCCGGTTGCTTCCGCGTCCCCGATCCAGCCGAGCGATTCGGCGGCTTGCCCTCGCACCCAGGCCGTCTCATCGGTCAGCCGGCTTATCAGCGCCGGGATGGCCAACCGGTCACCGATCCGGCCGAGGATGGCGGAGGCTTCCCTGCGCACTTCCCAGACCGGCGCCGTGAGGAGGCGAATGATCGTCGGCACCGCCGGGGAGCCGATGCGGACCAGTGTCTCGGCAGCAGGCAAGCGCCACGACGGCGCGCCGGACCAAACCGCTTCGCAGAGCGCGCGCACCGCCTCGCTTCCGAGGAGGACGAGTCCCGTTTGCGCCGCGGACTGCACGGCCGGCTGGGTATCCTGAAGCGCAATCGCCAGGGGGCGCGCCGCACGCGGGTCGCGCAATCGGCCCAGCGCTTCGGCCACCCGGCAGCGAACTCCGTCGTTCGGATCGCGCAGCAATTCGATGAGGGGAAGCACCGCGTCCGGCTGGCCGAGCAATCCCAGCGCGGAGGCCGCTCGGCCCCGCACCAGGGGATTGCGACTGCGCAACTCCCACACCAGGCGTATGACTTCGGCTCCCGGGTCCGTCATTTCCCCCTCCACAGTTTGCGAATGACTCGCACCAATTGCTTGGCCACTCGTTCCCGGCCTCCCTGCGCCTCCGCAGAAGCAGCTTCGCTCGCCTCATCCAAATGCAGACCGCCCTCGGCGGCGGGGACGGGAAGCTCAAGAGAGTTAGCGGCCTGGGTCAGCGCGGGGATCGGCAGATGGCGCAGGTCCTCCGTCGCGGCCTCGATGTGGCGCAGCGTGAGACGCAACTCGTCGCGAGTCGGCTCCGCGTGGAGAGACAACGGGCTTAGCTCGCTTTTGAGAACGGGGATCGCGGCCCGAAGGTGCGGGGACGGAGCAGTAGTGGCCAATGTTCGCAATGCGCGGGCGGCGGTGAGACGAGTTGAGCTGCGCATCGCGCCCAGTAGACGGCACAGATCCGGAATCGCGGCATCGCCGATCCGGACCAAAATGTCCGCCGCGAGCGCCTGGCGCGTGGAATCCGCACTGACCACCACTTCCGCGACGAAACCGGTCGCGGCGGCGTGCTTGCTGCCGATCCGTACGAGGGCGTCCGCCGCCGCGTCTCGCAGACCCACGTCTAGGCTCTCGAGGGTCCTGCAAAGCGGGCGGATCGCGTTCCCCGCCTGAAGTTCACCCAGTGCGCTTGCCGCCGCCTTGCGCACCTGTATGATTGGATCATCCAGGCGCTCCAGCAGACCGCTCACACCCAACTCGGTGTGCATGGTCCCGAGAGCCGTACACGAGGCCTTGCGTACTCCGGTGGAGTTATCCCGCAATCCCTCGCACAGCGCGGACGCCGTGCTGAAGTCGCCGCGCGTACCCAGTATTTCGGCCGCGCGTTGCCGGACGCCGGCATCCGCATCCTTCATTGCGGCGCAAAGGGCCGTGGTGACCGGGGAGCCTTCTCGCGATGCCAGGGCATCCACCGCCTGGCACCTCACGAAGCTGTCCGCGTCCGCAAGCGCCTGGAGAAGGACGGGGATCGCCGAGGGAGCCTCGATCCGCTTCAGCGCCCAGACGGCCCAGACGCGCACTTCGCGTTCCGGATCGTGCAGCGCATCCCGCAGGGGACCGACCGCTCGATCTCCGAGGCTTACGAGTGCTTCCGCCGCCGCGGGTCGCGTGGGGCCCAGCCCCACATTCAAGGCCTGCCGCAGCAAGGGAAGCGCTGCCTCGCCCCGCTGCCGGAGTTGTTCCACCGCACGCTCCCGGCGACCCGGGTCCGGATGTTCAAGCTGCGTGATCAGTTGCGAGAGGTCTACCATCGGTCTCGCCTGGGATGGACGGCGAGTTGAATTACCGTCTTCACGAACTTAGCGCTCAACGCCTGCGACTCGTCAATAGTATGATTGCTGCTGACCCGGCGCGAGGAACGCTTTCACCGACTGACACGCTACTGCCTGACTCCTTGAGCCGGCTCCGCTACGGCTCATCCTGACGAAGCGTAAGGAACGCGTTCGGTCGGGATTCGGAAGGCCGTGGTAACTGCGCGGTTCGTTCCCCTGGAAGCGAGGGGAGGGGAAGATCACGCACGTCCGCAGTAGCCAACTCCACCAGGTGCAGCACTGGCTTGAATAGGGCGCGGTCTGTTCCCGCGGGTGGCCACGCAAGCGGTGAGAGCAGTCGCCGGAGCGGCTCCCGTGCGGCGCGCAGCGCGGGTGATGGGTTCGATTTCGCCAGGTGTGCCACGGCCCATGCCGCACCGCGTCGTAGCCCGGGGTCCTGCGATCGAAGTGCCCAGCAAAGCAGCATCAGTGCCTCGTCGCCACCCACGTGTCCTAACGTTTCCGCCGCCGCGCCCCGAACGCCCTTCTCCCGGTGGGTGAGCGCCAACCGGAGTGGCTCGATGACCGCGCGCCCTCCGATCTTTCCCAGCGCTTCCACAATGCGGAGCGCAATTGGCAATTGGGCTCCGTCCAATGCGGCCCACAGCGGGTCCACCGCGGCTGACGCCCGCAGGTCACCCAGCAGAGTGGCCGCGGCGCAATGCAGTCGCCAGTGATCGCGGCCCATCGCCGCACAGAGTGAAGGTATAGCGCGCTCCCACACTTCGGCCGGTACCCGTCCATCAGCATCCCGCTCATGGATTGCCGCAAGCGCTTCGATCGCGATCAGCCGAACCTGCGGGTGCTCCTCCTCCGGCGAAACCAGCGGCACCAGCGGCTCAGCGGCTTCGGCCGGCGCCGCTACTTTTAGCGCCCGTGCGGCTTCCCGTCGCACCTCCCAGTCCACGTCACTGAGCGCCTCGCACAGGAGGGGAATCGCTCGCGCATCCGGTGCCTCGGTGAATACTGTCGCGGCATATCGGCGAATCGCCCATTCGTCTTGCTGCAGCGCTTCCAATAATGCGGGCACCGCCCTCCGACCCAATCGAACCAGCGCGCGCACCGCATGTTTACACTGCTGCTCGTCCGAGTCGCGGAACCGCTCCAGCAACTCGTCGATGTAGTCTTCCTCGGTGGGCTCCAATACGCCGTCCTCCACGCCGGGGTTGTTCTGCGGGGGTGCGTGGACTTCCTATCCCGGAGGAGGCATCCAGGCATTGGGACGTCGGTGCTTCTCACATAACCCGTCTTCCTGGAGTACGGCAAAGAGTCTTGCCTTGGCTCCATTCCGCGCGTCACTCCGTCGCGGCGTCATGCCACTCAGCCGCTGCTGCGGCCAAGGGCAGAGAGGAGCAGGATCCGTGCGGGGCCTGGACCGGCAGGGGCAGTGAGCGGAGATCCGGGATCAGCCGCTCGATCTTGGCGACGGCCTCTTCGATGGTCCGGCGATAACGGTCGTTGGGTTGAACGTAGAACGGTGCCAGGCGCCGCAGCGTCAGTAGGCGTCGCAGGTGCACGAGCGTGGCCCGGAGCTCACGCGCCGGATGCAGTTCCGCGAAGTGGCCCAGGGCGGCAGCGGCGGCCCGCCGCACGTCCCGCGCTGGATCGGATAGCAGGCGGCAAAGCGGGGCAATTCCGCGAAGGTCTGCAATGGCGCCCAGGGCACCCGCGGCCAACTGCCTGGCCCGAAGACGCGGCGAGCCGCAAATGTGGCAGAGCCCCGAGACGGCCGGCTCGCCGATGGCGATCAACGCCTGTTGCGCCGACCACCCGACCCCATCTACCGGATCGCCCAGCGCGCAGCAGAGTGGCACCACGCCATCGAGGGAGCCGATGCGCCCCAATGCCGCCGCCGCTTCCATCCGCAGTAGCCCCTCCCGGTTGGGGCGGCGACTCCCGAATAGCGAGGTGATCTGGTTGCCGGGCGCTACGTCCGGCCGCACTGCCAGCGACGCGCTGAGCGCGTGGACGGCGCGCGGGTCACCGATGCGCCCGAGGGCTCTTGCGGCGCGCCAACGCTGTTCGCTAGCGCCGAAACTGAGCGCGTGACCGAGGGGAGCCACTGCCGCCGCGCCTCGCTCCACCAGCCGGGACTCGGCCGCGTTGGCCATCGCCCAGTCTTCCTGTCGCAGTTCCTGGATCAGTTCCGCAATCAGCTCTTGCTCGTGAGCCGGGGGAAGCTCTAGTCCGCCGTGCATCTGTGCTCTCCCGCCAGGTGGTCCGGATGGCACTCGCCTCGTGATTGGACGGTGGGCGGGCTAACTACATTCCGTGTTTTGCTTCGCCGGGAGAATCGTGCTCAGGCACCGAAAGCGGATGGGAGCGCGGTAAACTCCGCGCGTCTGGTTCGCAGGGGCCGGCCGGCAGCGGAAACTGTTCAGTCGCCACCGTAACCCGCTCGATTGCCTTGATCGCAAGCTCGCATTCTTTGCGGGCCCTCCGATCGGTTGCCGGCCAGCCTGCGACCATGCGACGAAGCGGTGGCAGCGCCGCGCGTAACGCGGGACTGGGCTCTTCCTCGGCCAGAGACTTTACCGCCAGTACCGCAAACCGCTGTATCTCCCGCTCTGTGTCATCGAGTAGGTCGCAGAGAGCGGAGATTCCGACTGAGCCACGGATGGCATATAACGCGCAGATGACCTGAATACGGAAGTAGACCGGCTCATCGATTCGGGTCCATAGAATCCGCTCGGGCAGCAGTAATAAGTCGCCAAAGGGGTCCACGAAATCGTGAGTGCAGACCCATGATTCGGAGAGTTGAGTTTGTGCCTGCGCGCTGAGCGCCAGCAGTTCAGAGATGGCGCCAGCGCAACCTAGCTTTCCGAGAACTCGAGCGATCCGCGCGCGCACCGTCCAACTGCACTCCGCAAGTGCGTGGATCAACGCCGGGCTAGCCGGCATCCCCACTGCCAGCAAGTCCTGTTCTGCGGCGAGCGCGGCCCGGGCGTCCGCGCTGTACAGTTTTCGGACCAGGGCGGCCACGATCCGGTCATACACGGAATCGGCATCGGTCACCGCGACCGCGCCGTCGAGAGGGCTCGCGCCGAAAAAGTAGTGAGATGAGCGGTGCACCTGGAACTCCGGCCAGCGGGTAGGGAATTACGACTCGTCCAATTCGTGCAGCCGCAGCCATTTCGCGAACCGTTCCCACAGGCCACCCGAAAGATTGTTACCGAATCCATCGTCCGAGGCAAAGTGCGTTTCCGTGGACTGCGGCTCGAGTGTTTCGGCGGGAAGCGGCAACTGCTCCCGGTCAGACCCCGGTGAGGAGGCGGGAAGGGGAACGGATTGAAGGTGCGCGGTAGCCGCTTCCACTTGCTTCAACGTGCGCTTCGAAGCCAGACGAAGGGGCTCTTGCGTCCAGTTCCACCCTCGCTGATTGCGCTCGAGGTGCGGGATGGCGGCTCGTAATGCCAGCACGGGGTACCGGGGGGCAAGCACGCCGAGCGCTTGCGTTGCCCGCCACCTTACCACCCAGTCCGGATGGTCGAGCACGGAGCACAATGGCTCGACGGCCCGCGCGTCACCCACCTTCCCAAGGAAAATCGCAACCGAGGCCATACCACGCGGCGACAACCGTTCGAGCGAGTCGTAAAGCACAGGCAGGGCGCTGCGCCCGATCCTCTCCAATGCGGCGGCTGCGTGTTTATGCACGCTGATGCTCGGCGACGACAGCGCGGCGCAGAGCGCGGAGGTACCCGCCGCGTCTCCCAGCATCCCCAGCGCTTCCGCCAACTCGGCGAGGAGGAGGGCGCGCCGTTCGTTCCAAAGAACCGCTTCGGCTTGCTCCTCCTGCCGAACCCGCAAGAGCTTGCTGGCGAGGAACGGCACCGCGCGCGGCTCCTTCAACCTGCCCAACACCCATGCGGCTCGCCACGCCACGGTGGTGTCGGACTCCAGCAGCTTGCAGAGCGGGTCGAGTGCCACAGGTCCAGCCTGGGCGAGCGTGTGCTGGGCCTGCGTCGCGACCTTCCAGTCGTCGGAACGCAGATCGCGGAGCGCCTGGGCCAACTTACGATCGTCGATTTCGGCCATGCGACGGGAGTGCTCTATCCCGGACAGTTGGCTATCGTTGCTAACGCGCGCAGCCCTACGCTGGTTTCGGGTCTTGCTAGCCTCGTTCGATCAGCGCAAACGGACGACCGCCTCTTCCTCGCGCAGCGGCTGCTTGCGCACGAGGTCTTCGACGGTCATCGAGAGCCACCGGTCGCCGTTGATCGAATAGGTGACCCGTAGGCGCGGAGACGTGCCCTGTCCGGCGGGTTTGAGCGTAATCGGCGCATCGGCGGGGTTCAGCTCCACCACCAGGCTGCGTTCTTCGTCGGTCTTCGGTGCCCAGTAGTCGTTGCCGTTGGGACGCCGCTCCCACGCCACGGGCGCTTGTCCGAGGCGGCCGACCTCACAGATACTGAACCGCATCTCACTCATGCCGGGGAAGTCCGCGTAGTAGCGCACGGCGAAATTCCGACCGGTAGGGTAGCGCGTGCGGCGCGGGACCAACAGCTCGTACTCCACGGTATGTGTCTTCTCGTTCTGCACGGCGACGGCGTAGTCGTGGTACACGAAATCGTCTACCGCCACCCCGCCGGCAAACCGGGCCGCACCCAGCGCCACGCCGGTGAAGACGAACTCCGGGTCGTGCCGGACGATGGCTTCAGGGAAGGCGTCGTCCACCACCGCGGCGACCTCCGGGAGCATGGTAGAGCCGCCCACCAGGAGCACCTCATCGACGCCACGGCCTTGCAACTCCGGCGTCTCCACGAGCTGGCGGCGAATGTCCGAAAGCGCGATGTTGAGCTGCTCGTAGAGGCCGCGCTCCCGGAGCACCTGCACGAGCTCCGCGCGGGAGAACTCTTTGCGGAAGCCGCCCCAGCGGAACTCACCGCTGCCACCGCGGCTCACCTGCTCCTTGATCAGCATCGCTTCCCACTTGAGGTCGCGCTGCCACTCCGGAAGATCCAGCAGTGCTTTGGGGACGAAGTGCTCCATCAGCCAGCGGTCGACGTCATCCCCGCCCATGTTCACCATGTGCTTGGCGAGTACGGGCGCGGAGCCGGACTCGCCGGTATGGTGTCCGAGCTGCGCCACAGCCATATTTAGCGTTCCACCCCCGAAATCGACCACGAGCAGAGTCTCATCGCGGCCGATGTTCACGCCATGACCCAGAGCCGCGGCCACGGGCTCGTCGAGGGAGCGGAACCGCTTGATGCCCAGCCGCGTCGCCATCGAGTGCAGCTCCGCGCGATAGTGTTCGAAATAGCCGACGGGTGCGGGGATCGTCAGGTCGGTGATTTTCGACCGAGTCTGGCGGGAGACGGCTGCGAGCAGTTCCTTCAGGTAGAGCTGGGCTACCTCCCGCACCGACCACTCGCGATGTCCGCAGCGCAAGGCAATCCGGTGCGGCTGGCTGGCCAGGGTCCGCTTGAAGCTCTGAGCGAACGCGGGCGAGCGGCCGTCGAAATTACGGCTGAGTGCCTGCTGGCCCACATACACGTGGTGGTACCGGCGATGGAAGAAGTAGAGGACCCGCTTCATTTCCTCCGAAATGTGGACGGCGGAAGGAACGAGCGGAGACTGGTCGGTGGGAAGCGAGCGACCCAGGCCCGGCAGGTTGAGCGTTCGCACACTGCCGCCTTCGGCGATGGCGACAACGCTATTGGTGGTTCCGAGGTCGATGGCCCATTGATCCGGCATCTGTGTAGTCGTTTAACCGCAGCTAATAAGAATTGTTACAGGTCGAACGTAACGGTGAGGCCGTAAACGGCTTGAGCGCCAGCGTCCCTTAGAACGGTCGCGCACTCCGCAAGGGTACTGCCGGTGGTCCGGACGTCGTCCACCAGTATGAGACGCTGGCCCTCGACAGTTGCATGCGGGCGGATTGCGAAGGCGCCCTGGAGGTTCCGCTGGCGCGCCACGGCTTCCAGTCCCACCTGGGGCGGGGTTCTCCGCTTCCTTACCAGCACCTGCGTCACGGGCAACGATAGGGAGCGACCCACGCGCTGTGCCAGTAATTCCGATTGGTTAAACCCTCGCTCCCACTGCCGGGTCCAGTGGATCGGCACCGGGACCAAACCGTCGGCCCGCCATTCGGCCTGATGGGGTCGGAGAGCGCCCGCCAATAGTCGACCCACCGGCTCCGCGACCGCTGCGTCGCGCTGGAACTTCAGTTTCAGCACCGCGGCACGGAGCGCCTCCTCGTGATAGCCCACGCTGAGCACGCCCGCCAATCCCACCGGCAACTCCGTACCGGGCGGAACCGGGCGGATCTGCGCCCGGCACCGTTCGCACAGCGGCTCGGCATACGCGTCGCAGACCAGACACACGGGCGGATAGAGCACGTCCAACAAAGCAGTGCCGGTCTGGCGGAGCAAGTCGATCATGAGCACCAGCTAACCTGACAAGCTACCTCATGGTTCTGCACCGACGGGCCGGGACCCTGCCAATCACCCGAAGGGGTTACGTTGTCCTTTCGCGTTAGTTCGCGAAGAGCGATGGGCAGAGCGCCCTTCTCTGTGCTCCAAGCCTGACCCTTCGTCTCCTCGCAGACGGCGCAGCATCCGGATAACGTTCGAACCGTTATGTGCCGCCAACGATCACAAACCGCCGAAGCCTTCACCCAACCCCTGCTCCCGCGCCTTTTCGTAAACTCTTGCAGCGAGGACGATGTCTTCCAGGGCGATGCCGTGTGATTTGAACAGGGTGATCTGGTCCGCGCCGGTACGTCCCACATGACGTCCCGCGACCACCTGCCCGAGTTCGATGAGCGCTTCGGGGTAGACCACACCCTTCTGAAGTGGAGTGAGCAGGTCCCCGCCTTCCAGCGAAACGGAGGCGAGGCTGTCCACCGCTATCAGATCCGCCCGGGCGAAGGCTGCGTCGTCCACCTCGCGTTTCAGCAAGGAGTTGGAACCGGTGACGTTTACGTGCATTCCGGGCCGGAGCAGCGCGCCGTCGAACACGGGCTTTGTGGACGACGTCATCGTGGTGACGATGTCCGCGCCCTCGAGCGCTTTCTCGGGGCTATCCACGGGCAGTACCCAGAGACCGAGCCGGCCGCAAAGCTCGTTCGCCATCTCCTGGCGTCGCTCCGGATTGCGGCCGTAGACGCGGACCTCATTCAGATTCCGCGCGTGCGCCAATGCTTCCACCTGGGTACGCGCTTGATACCCGGTACCGAAAACCGCGGCGACGGACGCGTCCACGTTCGCAAGGTGCTTCGTCGCGACGCCTGTGGCCGCGCCCGTGCGTAGCTGCCCCAGACGATCCGCTTCGATCATGGCAAGGAGCGAGCCGTCTTCCGCACTGTAGAGGAGCACGTGGAACCGCGCCCCATCCGCAAAGGTGGTGTAGCTCTTCAGGCCCATTACGCCGGCCGCCCGGTCGGCTGCGAACATGACGTGCAGCATGCCCGCCGGCACGCGAACTCTCCGGCGTGGCTCCGTGGTGGCGCTCCCTTCGCCCTGATGGCGAAAACACTCCTCGACGGCGCTCATCGCGTCCGACATGGTCACCAACCGGTTTACGTCCGCTTCAGTCAGGTAGATGGGCACGGCTGAGGTCCTCCTGGGCAGTGGGGTGGCGTCGAAACGGGTGGATCGGGGGATCGTACTTCCTCATTGACCCGTCTCCCCGTTTCCTTCCCCAAGTTTGGGAGCCGGAACCCACCACCTTCGAACTTCATCCGGGGTACCCTGCTCCAGATCCGGCGGCAACCGATCGAGTAAGGCCTCGGCGTGGGTACGGAGTAACGCAAGGTCGAGGCCTTCTTGCCATTCCGGATAGGGGGACCAGTAGTCCAGCGCTTGCCGAAGCAACCGCCGCGGGGTACGGATCAGCCCGAGCCCGAGTTGGTGGAGCGCGACCACATACTGAAGCAGTCCCTGGTGAAACGTGTTCCGGCGCGCGAAGAACAGCACCTCGATCGGTTCCACGCAGCCGCGGAAATCGCCGCCGTTGAAACGGCGGCGGATCTCAAGCAGCTCGAGCGGCTCCCGGAAGGTATTCCGATCCGTGGGAGGAAGCTCCTCTACCACGGGCGGAGTAGCCGGAGCGATCCGGGGCGGGCCGGTCTTCTTGCAGCGGATGGGACCGGTCATCAGGCGGCAATACCTTTCGGGCGTCTCGCCACCCGTGGGCGGCGAGAGCGGCAGCGTCTATCGGCCAGGACTATCTTACACAGGGGCGCCGCGATGCTCACAGGATTCTGCCAGACCCCGCGCCACGTGCCGCGAAGCGCAGGCAGGGTCACCGCTCTCGACGCTTATCGCGGAACGGTTCCCGATGGTACGTCGCTTGACGGCTCCGGCATGCTACAATGCAGCGATGGAACGTATCGCCCAGGTCACCTGCGAATTCACCTTCGAAGCCAGCCACCAACTCCGCCGCGACGACTGGTCCGACGCGGAGAACGACGCGGTCTTCGGCAGCTGCGTGCGCCTACACGGTCACAGCTACCGCCTGGTGGTTACCGTGCGCGGGCCGATTGATGAGCGAACCGGCATGGTGCTCAACTTCCGGGACCTCAAGCGCATCGTCGACCAGCAGGTGATCGACCGGCTGGACCACCGGCACGTCAACGACGTTCTCGGCGAGCTGGCGACCGCCGAGAACCTTTGCTACTGGATCGGGACCCGGTTGACACCGGAACTGGGGCCTCTCTTGCAGCGAGTGGAGCTGTGGGAGACCCGCTCTGCCTTTGCCGCTCTGGGTGACGAGGAGCTGCGCGCCATCCGAGCCGCGGCGGAACCCGCGATCGTGACGTAGTCGATGCGCGGAGGCGTTTCGCGCCGACATCGTGAACCTTTAGAAGCGCGCCGGTAGCTCGATAGTGTGGGTGGGGAGTCAACCGGCAATACCTACTCCACCCATCCGTCCGCAACGCATGAGCCCGCCGGGAGAGATCGCAGCGATATGAGTAAGAAAGTTCTGGTGGTTGACGATCAGCCACACATCGTCCGGTTGATCCAGGTCAACCTGGAGAAGGAAGGCTTTCAGGTCGCTACGGCCGGCGACGGCGTTGAAGGCCTTCAACGCGCGCAGGAGACAAATCCGGACCTCGTGATCCTGGACGTGATCATGCCCCGGAAGGACGGGTTCCAACTGCTGCGCGAGCTAAAGTCTGACGAGCAGTTCGCCGATACACCGGTCATCATGCTCACGGTGAAGACCCACAATGCCGACATCGTGGAGGGATTGAAAGAGGGTGCGGAGTTGTATCTGCCCAAGCCTTTCCATCCCAAAGAGCTGGTTTCACTGGTTAAGCGTGTCCTGGAAACTGGCTCGGCAGAGCTGGATTGAGCCTGATTTCGCCGATCGAAACCGGTGCAGCTTGCTCAAACCCTACAGTTTCCTATAGAATAGCAAGGACACATTCCGTCCGAGCCGTCTCCTCACGCATCGGAATCCTGATCGTACCGGAGTCCCGCGCATGAAGTCCCTGTTCCACACCGGCGTTGTCGCCGTGCTCTTGGCTGTAGGCGCCGTTCCCTCCTGGAGCGCTCCCATTCGGCAGGCAGACGATTACTTCAAGGTGCGGGACCGCGCGAAGATCGCCAGCGCAGTTTCCACGGAAGAGATCCAGACGCATCCGGACCAGTTTGCCGGAAAGCTCGTGGAAGTGCGGGGCCTGATCAACGCGATCGCCGGCTCGGACTCGCAGACTACCCTCCTTATCCAGACTGCGGAGGGCGGCGTCCCCACCATGATCACCCTGCCGCCGGACAAGCGACCTACCGATTGGCCGTTCCTGGATGTGGGGATCGGAATCCGAGCACTCTGCCAGGTCGTAAAGATCGGCGGCAGCAGCAGCGGCTCGTTAGAGGTGGTGATTCCGGTTAAGGAATACGAAGCCGGCCAGGTGGATCAGGAGCGCGCGAAAGCCGAAGCTGCCCAGAAGGCAGCGCTCGCGGCTCGTCAGAAGTCGCGACCGCCCACCAAACTTGCCAGCCGCGGGGCGGCCGGGTTCCGGCAGGTGTCTGCCGGACGACCTTCGGACGCGCAACTGGTACAGATCTACGGGAACGCCGTCCGCTACTTCAATCGCCGCTTGGGCACCGGTGAAGCACAGCAGATTGCCTCCATCATCATCGACTACAGCCGCCGCTACGGCCTCGATGCCCGCCTCGTGATGGCAGTCATTGCCGTGGAGAGCAATTTCAACCAGAACGCAGTGTCGCCGGTGGGCGCGATGGGGCTGGGACAATTGATGCCCGGAACGGCGAACGACCTGGGCGTGGGAAATGCCTACGACGCGCGCGCCAATCTGGAAGGCAGCACGCGCCTCCTGAGCCAGCACATCCAGAATATGACCGCCGATGGCCGCCCGACCGAAGAGGCCGTGAAGCTTGCGCTGGCGTGCTACAACGCGGGCGCGGGCGCGGTGAAGAAGTACAAGGGCATCCCGCCTTACCGCGAGACGCAGAACTACGTGGCGAAGATCACGCGGTTGTACCGTCAGATGTGCGGGCTGGGTTAGTCCGGCTGAGTTCCGCCAACTCCGCGTTGGCGATGGTCGTAAGAAAAGAGGCCCGCAGCGATCTGTCGCTGCGGGCCTCTTTCATGCGCAATCCGTCCCCGTCAATGCGTGTAGATTCCCACCCAGATGATGATCGACACGGCGGACCCTATAACCGCCAGCACAATGGACGTGATCGCCATCCCTCTCTGACCGCCGGTGAGCTCTTTCCCGCGCCGGCTCAACGCCAGGCTTCCGATGATCGCCGAGCCGAGAGCTGGGAGCAATGACACCACTGGGATGAAGCAGGTGACCCAGGTCATGATCGCACCCACCAGCGCGAGTGCGGGATCTTCGTGCCAGCGCAGCCGCTGCTGACGCCGCCCGATCTCGCCTCGCTCCCAGAGTAGCTCGAAGCAGCGGAGGCAGTAACTCCGGCCCTCAAAGGGCGTAAGGCAGAGTAAGCACAAGAAGTCGCCGCAGCGGTCACAGACAGCCACCGCCTCCTGGTGCTCGTGAAGGGCGCACGGAGAGTTCAGCGCCGTGGTGGGAAATGGCATCGCTGCCGGACCCGGGGTGGCCGGAGCGGCGCCACGGGTAGGGATGATCACCTGATAGGACTGGAATGCGCCGGACAGCGCCGCATGCTTACAGTTACCGCACAGCATCTGGCCGCGTAGAGGCACCAGGCAATCTCCGCAGTACGGGTTACCGCAGCGGTCGCACGCACGCGCGGCGGGGACATGCGGATGCTGAACACAGGCCGGACCTGTCTGCGGTACGTCTAGGGACATCGGATCGTGCCCTGCTGATTCATCGCTTCGCCAGCCAGTGATCTAACCATCCATACACCTGCTCACGCTCCGCACCCGGCCCGGGGAAATCATGTCCGTGGTCGTGTCGCAACAGTCCCAGACGCTCTTCAGCGCGGAAAAGCCGCCAGATCGGCAAGTTCATTTCCACATACGGCCAACTCTGCGCGCCATCCGCACTCTCGCCACCGATCAACAGGAAGGCCCTCGGGGCAACGAGGGCGAGCACTTCGTGCTGGTCATGGTGGAAATCCGCAGCGCGGATCTGCTTACCGAGATACCAGTCGGCATCCCAGTTGCTGAACGAGAGACCTACCCCACCTTCGCAGCTCACTGCCGCTTTGATGCGAGGGTCGAACGCGGCGTGATACAGGACCTCTTTGCCGCCCAGACTGTGACCGATGTTCCCGATCCGGTGGTCGTCTACCTCCCGGCGGGCGGCCAACACGTCCGTCGCACGGATCGCGTCCCAGGTCATCCGCGCCAACCCGGTCTTCCAGCGAAATCCACCACGCGGCTGAAGCACTTCGTCCGTTACCTGTTGATAACTCAAGCCGGGATGGCTCCAGAGGAAATTGCGCGGCACGATGCATACGTAGCCTTTGCGCACCAACTGCAGCGCCAGGTGCATCGACTCACGACCCTGCAGCCCTACCGGCTCGTCCATGTGGTTGGGCGTGGTCTGGTGCAGCACCACCATGCCCGGGCGCCGTCCTCTGAACCCCTTGGGCAGCAGTAGGTAGGCTTCCGTATCAGTGCGCGCATCGATCGCGTAGCGGAGGCGAAGGCGCGTGTGATCCGGCAATTCCTCCGTTGAAAGCACCGTCACTGCGAGTGGCACGGAAGGAGGGAACGGTCCCAGGATTTCCTTCCACTCAACTAGGAGCGCCTTGCGGGCACCGACCCAGTCTGCCTGATCCCGAAATGGTGTTCCGCCTGTGTTAGTAAGGGGGGAAAGCACCGGCGCTTTGGGGGAAGGGGGTTCCGGAGGGCTTCGCAATTCCGGATAGAGGAGCCCGGACGCAAGTGCGAAAACCAGGATTAATCCTACTGATAGAGGCTGCATGGGCTCTCGTCAACGAGGCGGTCAGGGCATCGACAAGTAGTGGGATTGTCGTTCCCTTCGCCAGTACCAATTCCGGTTCCTGTGAGCCAAATCCCTGTTTCCTGCGGCCTACCGGACCGACTTAGCCCGTGTAACGCACTTCTCCCGCTGCCGAAAGACCTCGGTACAAGACCTCCGGCCCTCCTGCTGCGGAGGCTCCGAAACGGGACCGACACTTAAACTATGGCCGAACTCTCCTTCTTCGATCGGATTGCGCCGCCCATGGTTGAGGCCGTGGACGTTTGGCTGAAGCACGAAGAGCAGACCGTCGCCCTCCAGGATGTCCGGTTTCGCGTAGATCGCGGCGAGTTCGTCTTTGTGGTGGGCCATACCGGAAGCGGCAAAAGCTCGCTCCTGCGGCTACTCAACCACGAACTGAAACCTACCTCCGGGCAAGTCTGGGTCGACGGCCAGGACGTGGCCCAGATGCGACCCCGTGAGATCCCCGCCCTGCGGCGCAAGATCGGCGTGGTGTTTCAGGATTTCCGCCTGCTTCCGGACCGAACCATTGAGGAAAACGTCGCGTTCGCGCTCCGCGTGATCGGCGTGCACGGTAAGGAACTGCGCGCGCGGACCTTCGACGCGCTGGAGCAGGTCGGGCTGATGTCCAAGGGCAAGATGCGGCCCGGGCAGGTCTCCGGCGGCGAACAGCAGCGCGCCGCCGTGGCTCGCGCAATCGTGAACCGTCCCGCACTCCTGATCGCGGACGAGCCGACCGGCAACCTGGACCCGGATACCTCTCGCGAGATCATGCGTCTCCTGGAGCAGATCAACGAAACCGGCACGACCGTCCTTGTCGCCACCCACGATCAACAGGTAGTGGACCATATGCGCCGCCGGGTCATCGAACTCCACCGCGGCCAGATGGTCCGCGATGAAGAGAGCGGCCGCTACGGGGTGGCCGAGCCCGTACTTGCCGGCTTAGGAAGTCGCTAGGCGTGGGACAATGCGCGGAGCGGGAGACGAGACAGAAGGCTCGCGTTTCCCTACACCCTCATCTATTAGTTGACCCGTTACCCCGTTTCACCCATACCGCAACACGAAGTAACCGCCGATGTTCGCAAAACTAGGATTTCTCATCGGGGAGTGCGCGCGCAACTTGCGCCGGCAGGGGTTGATGACCTTCGCTTGCATCAGCACCACCACCATCGCGCTCACCATTCTCGGCATTTTCGTGTTGCTGGCATGGCAGGTGAACTCCGTAGCGGAGGCAGCTCCCCGCCGCTTCGAAGTCCACGCCTTCCTGGATGCCAAGGCTTCCCCCGACCAGGTCACCGAACTGCTCCGCAGGGTTCAGCAACTCTCCGGCGTCGCCACAGTCAAGCTCGTGCCGAGGGAAGAGGCCTGGGCGGAGTACCGGAAGCACTATCCAAACCAGGCAGATCTGGAAGGGATGACCGATAATCCGCTGCCCGACAAGCTGGAGATCTCCGCGGTGACTCCGGCACAGACGCTGGACGTGGCGGAAGCGGTGCGGCAACTCCCCGGCGTGGAGCACGTGAACGAGGGAAAAGAAACCCTCCGGCGATTGCTTGCTATCGCGAACATCGTCCGGATCGCGGGGATCGCTCTGGCGGTAGCCCTGGCCCTGGGAACTGCCGCGATCATCGGCAACACGATCCGGATGACTCTCTACCACCGCCGCCGCGACATCCGGGTGATGCAATTGGTCGGCGCCACAGACGGCTTCATCCGCCTCCCGTTTGTGCTGGAGGGTATCGTGGTCGGAGGCGTCGGTGGGGGACTGGCCGCGGGCCTGATGGCCGCCGCGCTTCATTACCTGACCACCCGAGTTCAGATCGACCTGCCGCTCATCAGCGAGATCCGGATTGCGCTGGATCCCGCTCTCTTCTGCAGCACGCTGGTGGTGAGCGGCGTCTGCCTCGGCGCCCTCGGCAGCCTCATTTCACTCCGGCGCTTCCTGCGCACGGCCTGAGCTTACTTGCCGATGCGACCCTCCCTCTCTACCCCGCCGGTCACGCTGCGACTGGCTGCGCTGGCCTTCCTGATGGTCGCGTTAGCGCCGGTCTCCGCGCCGGCAGCAAAGGCTTCTCGACCGGCCAAGACGAAGCAAAGCCGCAAACAGCGAATCCAGACGCTGCGCACCCGCTTAAAGACGCTCACCAAGAAGAAGGTGGAGACTCAGGCGCAGCTCCGCACGATCAAGCGAGCGCAGGTGCGCATCGCCGATCAGCTAAACGACAGCTACGAGCGATTGGAAAACGCGCGCACTGCCCTCCAAGTGTCCGAAGAGCGGCTGCGGACAGCCGAAAGCCAGGTACAGCGCACGCAGCAGCACCTGGTGGAGGCGGAGCAGCGCCTGGCCTTGCAGCGCCGCCGCTTCGGGCGCCGGATCGCCGCGTCGTACCAGGAGGGTCCGGTTACCTATACGGACGTGATGCTGGGCTCCCGGAATCTATCCGACTTCCTCGATCGCCAGTATTACGTATCCCGGGTTATGGGCCAGGATGCCGAACTGCTGGACGGATTGCGAGATGCGCAGCAGGCCGTGATGCGCCAGCGGCAGGCGCTGATCGAGAAGAAACGACGCCTGGCGGACGCCCATCAGGACAACCTCCAGCGGGTAGCGCAGGTGGCCGAGCAGGCGGAGGCCCGCGAGAAGCTGCTGCAAGAACTGAAGCGCGATCGGGTGCTGCAAGAACAGCAGCTACAAGAGCTGGAAGACACCTCTAACGACATCCAACATTCGTTGGAAGAGGAGCTAATCCGCCGGCAGGCGAATCCTGGATCATACCGCGCGTTGCCGCGCTGGTCCGGGGGACTTTCGCGGCCCGCGATGGGGCCGATCACATCCGGCTTCGGATATCGAATGCATCCGGTACTGGGTTACCGGCGCCTGCATGCCGGGGTAGATATCGGTGCCGGAACAGGCGCTCCGGTGTCCGCTGCGGCAGAAGGCGAGGTCTTCTTCGCTTCTTGGCGGGGTGGATATGGCAGGTGTATAATCGTGCTACACGGCGGAGGTATGTCCACTTTGTATGGGCACCTATCCCGCATTGATGTGGCGGCCGGCCAGCGAGTTCATCGAGGTCAGCGCATCGGAGCCGTGGGGAGTACCGGACTTGCATCCGGTCCGCACCTGCACTTCGAAGTCCGGCGGAACGGGGTGCCTGTAAGCCCCCCGATGTAGTCCCAGCAGCCTGGAGACCTATTGGATGAGGCAGAATGAGCAGGTTTGGTGGGCCTCTGCCACCGTTATAAGCCTCGGAGCCTTCTCGTTTTTCGCCGGCTTCGGCCTGCGCGGGCTCTTTGATGGAGTTCGCAGCGGCCGCGGCAGCGACGCGATCAACGGCTATCCGAAGCTCGCCTCGGCCGCCCCCAAAGGGTCCGGGCCGAACTTGAGCCCACAAACGCTCTACTGGGACGTGCTCAAGAAGCTCCAGCTCTACTACGTGGAGCCGCTTCCTGCCCACGACGCGCTGGCGCTCGGCTCGGTCGACGCGATGCTGAACCAGCTCGACGATCCGAATACCCGCCTGCTGAGCAAAGCGGAAGTGGACGCGATGCAATCCGCGGCGCGCGGCGAGTTCCGCGGCCTGGGCGCGGTGCTGACCATCATGCGCCAGTCTACGGACAAGGGTGAAGAGGTGGTGGTGGACTCCCCAAGCAGTCCGCTTCCGGGGGCCAAGCGCGTTCCTTCCCGCACCCAGCGCAAACCCGCCGATGACGACAAGCCGGCGCCCCCGGCGCGCGGCGTCCGGACAATCACCGTGGTGTCCGTTCTGCCGGGCGGTCCGGCCGACAAGGCGGGGCTGCTGGCCGGTGACCGGATCACGCACATCGATGGTCGCTGGATCGCGCCGACCCACGTCTCCTACCGGCTCCTCACCCAGTTAACCGAATCCCTGGGACCGCAGGACCTCCGCCCGCGAGATCCCAACGATACGGATCCATTGGACGTTCCTCCGCCGAATCCCGAACGTGACCGCGCGCGGAAGGAAGCGGATGAAGCGCGACTGCGTTGGAAGAACGCCGCCGAGCTGCCGGTTGCGATCCAGACCCTGGCTGGTGGCCAGAATGGCGATCACGAGTTGACGATCGAGCGCGGCCGGCCCACGAAAACGCTCAAGGTCACCGTGACCCTGGGCTCGACGAAGGCGGACGTGGTGAGCGCCAAGAAGGTGAATGACAAGGTCGGTCACCTGCGCATCCTGGCGTTCAACCCGGACGTGCCCCAGCAAGTGGCCGACGCGCTTCAGGACTTCCAGAAGAACGGCGTCAAGAGCCTGGTGGTGGACCTGCGAGAGAATGCCGGCGGCAGCATTGACGCGGCCCGGGCGGTAGCCGGGATGCTGTTGGGTAACGCCAAGTTCGCGATAGTCCGGGAGCGCGACGCCGCCCGGAAGATTGTGGAACGAACGGTGCTGACCGACAGCGGCAGCGTGCACTTTACGCCCGCTTCCCTCAGCGTATTGGTAGACCACGGCACGGCGGGCTCGGCGGAGTTGCTCGCGGCGGCCCTCCGTGATCAGACGAATGTGAAGCTGGTGGGCGCCGGAACCTTCGGGGACGGCACCGAGCAGGAGTTACTGGTGCTGGATAACGGCGCCGGCTTTACGATTACCCGAGCGCAGCTTCAGACCGTCAAAGGCGTTGCTTTCGACCGTAAGGGGCTGAAGGTAGACGTTCCCGCCGAAGGTGACGCGCTCCAGGCGGCAGTCAATGCGCTCACCGCGCCTACCGCCGTTCGCAGTGCAAACGCCGAGCCTGGCGTTTTTCCGAAGAAGGACTCGAAATGACCCAGTCCAGACGAAGCAATTGGCTGCCGGCGTGCCTCGCCGTGGCGGTGCTGGGCTCCTTCGCCGCAGGGGTGATGGCTCCGGAACTGGGCGCGCAAGGCGGGATCGCCGAGATCGTCTCCAAGCTGCGGCCTCGCAGCAGTGGGCACGAGTTGGACCCGGTTCAGACTTACAACTTTGCGCTCCGCAACGTCCAGGACAAGTTCTTCGGCGAGGTGCAGAACGAGCGGCGGATGACCTACACGGCGATCCGCGGTCTGCTCAACACGCTGGACGACCCGTACACGCGTTTCCTGGACCCCGAAGAGTACCGGGCCCTACGAGAAGAAAACACGGGCGAGTTCGAGGGCATCGGCGCCCAGCTCGAAGGGATTCCCACCAAGGAAGGGTACATCCGCATCAGCAAGCCGCTGCCCAAGGGCCCGGCCGACAAGGCGGGAGTGCGGCGCGGCGACCTGATCAGCAAGGTGGACGGGCAGTCCATTGTCGGGCTGACCGTAGACCAGGCGGTGAAGAAGATCCGTGGTCGTGCTGGGACTGCGGTACGGCTAACGGTGGTGCGCAAAGGCGAAGGCACCAAGGAGATCGCGATCGTCCGCCAGCCGGTCGAGTACGAAGTAGTTGAGTATGCCATGAAAGAGGGCAATATCGGCTACGTCTCGCTCGCCCAGTTCAACGAGTTGGCCGACGTGAAAATCGAGCGCGCTATCCGCGAACTCGAAGGCAAAGGGATGAAGGGCCTGGTGCTCGACCTGCGCGGTAACCCGGGCGGCCTACTGGACGCAGCCATCGACATCGCGAGCCGGTTCATCCCTGCGGATAAAGGCGTCGTCATCATTGTGGAAGCCGGTGGCGAACGGGATATGCGGAAGACCAACCCGCGCAAGTACCTGGCCGGGAAGTGGCCGCTGGTAGTTCTGGTTAACCGGACCAGCGCTTCCGCCTCGGAAATCCTTTCCGGAGCGATCAAGGACAACAAAGCGGGAACGATCGTCGGAACCACCACCTTCGGTAAGGGCCTGGTGCAGACGGTGGTGCCATTGGAAGATGGCTCGGCCTGTATGATCACTACCGCCAAATACCTGACACCCTCCGGCAAGGACATCAATCGCTCCCGCGAGCAGCGCGGCGGCGTGGAGCCGGATGAGCCGGTGGAGATCACGGAGCAGGAGTTCCTGAAGAGCCAGGACCCCCAGCTCAAGCGTGCGATCGAAGACCTGCGTAAGGAGATTGCCCGGCGCGAGGGTGGGGCGCGGAACGCCAGCACCAGCGCTCGCTAGACCGGCAATTAGACCTGTGATGCCGTACGAAGGTGCGGCTGCCGATAATAAGGGAGAGGCCGACCGGGGTTGGCTTCTCCCTTTTCGTATCTCGCGGGGTTGTTTGCGAGTTGCGCTGCGGCGCGAGGGACAGATGGCGGCCAGACGTTCTTCCGGCGGAAAGAAGCGTAAACAGTCCGGTGGCTCGGGGGTACCCTGGGTCCTCTATCCGCTGGCTGTGATGATAGGAACCACCGCTGGAGTGCTTTACTATTTCCAGAGCCAGCCCTCGTCGCGGAAACCGCCAGGGCTGGCCCCTGCCAGGACGGTTGCCCGCTCGGTGCCCGCTCTAGAGCCGCCACCCTCGCGCACGCGCACGCGGCACCGAAGGACCGAACCGGATGAACCCGCGGTAACGGTACGAACCGTCCCCACCCGCTCCAAAGCGCCTGATACTGCTTCCACGCAAACGGAGCCCGCATCCGGTTCGGCCACAGTCACTCCACCAACTGCATCGGCGAGTCCGCTGCCGCCCACCGAAATCGAGCGCGGCGCAGGGCATCGTCCGGAAGTGGCGCTCACGTTTGACGCAGGCTCCGACTGGCGCCCCGTGAAGAAGATCCTGGAGACGCTGGACGCTCATCAGGCAAAGGCAACGTTCTTCTTGACCGGGGAATGGGTGGAAAAGAATCCCAAGACGACCCAACTCATTGCCGAGGCAGGCCATGAGATCGGCAATCACTCTTGGAACCACCCGGCCTTTACGCATCTGCCCGAGAGCGAGATCCGAGATCAACTCCGCCGTACCGAAGCCAAGATCTCCGAGGTAACCGGCAAGAGCAGCCATCCGTACTTCCGACCGCCGCTGGGTGACCGGGACGCCCGGGTGCGCCGTTTAGTCGGAGACGAGGGCTTTCTCACGATCTATTGGAGCCTGGACTCGCGAGACTCCGTGGATCGCGGGATCACGGCCGATACGATCCGGGAGCGTGTACTGGGGAAATCGCGGGCCGGCAGCATCGTGCTGCTGCATTGCGGCAGCCAGGCTTCCGCGGACGCGCTGGGCGCCATCCTGGACGGCTTGGAGGCGAAGGGACTGAGCCAGGTATCCTTGAGTAAATTGCTGCAGGAGTAAGGGAGGAGAGACGCTTGCAGGAACAACCACAGACATCACGTGAGCCGGAGCCGGAGGTTACGGAAGTGATCACGCGGTTAACACGGCGCCTGTGGTGGGAGCGCGCACTCTTCCTATCCGTGCTCCTTGGAGTGATCGGAGCCTGGTGCTACCCTACGCTGTTCCCCGGAGTCTGGGCCATCTCCGTCCAGGGCCGACCGCTGGTGGCGATGCGGGACCGGCAGGCGGTGCAGGCTGTTGTCCAACAGGTGAAGCAATCGTATAGCGGCAATCCCTCGGGCGACTCCTTCGGCCGGGAGGTGCGCATCACCCGTGCCAACCCGTCCCGGGTGGAGATTACGGACGCACAAACCGCTACCGAAAAGCTCAACGCGGTCTGGAAGCAACATGCCGACCAGGCTATCCTTTACGTCGACGGAAACGCCGTGGTCTCACTCGGCACTCAACAAGAAGCGGCGCGGGTGCTGGAGCGAGTAAAATCCGATCTGTCCGGTGGGCTTGAGGAGCTCTCCGCAGCTCCCGCATTTAAGGAGAAGGTGGAGATCCGGCTGGAGCCGATCACCGAAGACATCTCCGCCGACGACGAGACCGCGGTAGCGTTGCTGGAAGGCAAGGAAGCGGAAGGGGATGGAAGCCACCTGGTGGAAGCAGGACAGAGTGCGTGGTCCATCGCGCGCCAGCATCACCTTTCGCTGCAACAGCTGAAACAGCTCAATCCTGGCGCAAGCCTCCACCGGCTGAAAGTGGGACAGCGACTCACCGTAACCGGCACAGCCCAGCCATTAGTAACGGTGGTCGTGGAGGGCCGCAAGACAGAGGAGGTGCCGGTGCCATTTGAGACCCACCTGCGCAGCGCTCCCGGCATGTACCTTGGCAAGACCCTTCAGATACAGGCCGGACAACCCGGCCAAGCCCGGGTTACCACACGCGTGCGCTGTGAGAACGGCAAAATAGTGGAACGCACCGAACTCGAGAGGCAGCTACTCGACAAGCCTCGCACCCGAGTGGTCGCCGTGGGGACCAAGCCTCGACCCGGTCGATGATGCGGAAGGCTGAAATCGGTTGACGGGGGTGACCCTGCCACGCACGAGCGCCCAATCCGCAGCGGGTTGGTGACGACAAAACAAAGGGGGACGGTGCAGAGGTACCGCCCCCCTTTGCTTCGTTACGTATCTGCGGGCCTCTAATTCAGAACGCGCTTGGCGGCGAACAACAGCGGGCTGGGAGGGGCGAGCGCATCAGATGCCCACTCCTCGTCGGATCGAAGCGACTCTTCCACCGCCTCCGGCGCCAGGGTTGCATCCACACCATTCTGGTTGGCGGCCTTGGCAGCCCCCTGCAGCACGGACGCAAGACCGAGCGTCAAGAGCTCGGTAACGACCTCTTCCTGCCGTAGGCCGCTCACTTCTTCCAAGATCGCGCTCGCCAGTTGGAACTGGACCGCGCCTACGTCCTGCAGTCGAAAGCGTGCGTCAATATCGAGTGCCAGAGTCTGCCCCTTACGGTCCCGCTCTTTCGCGGCGGCAAGGATGTCCTCCACTCGGCGCGCTATTCTTCTATAGACTGCGGAATCAGAATGATCGCGTCCGACCACCGCGTGCCTCCTTATTCGGATGTGAAGCGGATGGGTGTCGCGGTCAAGAACTGACTTCCGCTTCGTTCACCCGGTTATTCCCCATTTCTGCCGGGACACAATCCCAAAAGGCGGTGCGGCAGAATAATACGGGGAAACGGAGCACGGAATTATTCGCTCCTTTCGGATTATCGGTGGCAACTGGGGCGAAATCAAGACTGCCTGAATGGGGTAGCGGGTCGCCCATTTGGAGTAGTCTTACGCTTGCTGTGTCAGGTCCGGGCTTCCGCTTCCGCACGCAGATGCGCCAGGATGACCTCGAGCGCCGCCGTGTTGAGACCACCCTCCGGGAAGATCAAGTGTGCGTGTCGTTTACTCGGCTCGGCGAACTGAAGGTGCATCGGCCGGACGGTGGCTTCCCACTGGGCGATGACGCTCTCTGGCGTGCGCCCCCGCTCCGCTACGTCGCGATGGAGGCGGCGGATCAGCCGCAGATCGGCGTCCGTCTCCACGAAGAGGCGGAGGTCGAATAAATCGCGGAGCGCTTCGGACGCCAGAACCAGAATGCCTTCGACCACAATGCATGGACGCGGCTCGACTCGAAGGGTCTCCAGCCGGCGCAGGTGGTGGACGAAGTCATAGCGAGGCATCTCTACCGCGAGTCCTGCTCGGAGTGCGCGGATATGCTCCGCCAACAGCGGCTCGTCGATGGCGTCCGGATGGTCGTAATTGCGGGCGATGCGTTCTTCAAACGGGAGATGGCATCCGTCGCGGTAGTAAGCATCCTGTTCCACGAGGGCCACCCGCGCCTCGCCGAGGGTCTCGAGGATGCGCCGCACCACGGTGGACTTCCCGGAGCCGGAGCCGCCGGCGATCCCCACGACGAACGGGGTCATGGATCGCATTCTCCGGCCGGAGAGGGGGAGGAAGCGTTGATCCATGAAACACCAACCGACGAGAAGCCCTGCCGGATGGCTACCCCCACTTCTGACGCTGATACCGGACGACCAAGAAGCTGCCGCAGCGTCACCAGCCGCCCGGACGTACCGAAAAGGGCAGCCCAGGCCGCTGGCTCGGCATCCAGCAGGATACTCCCGTGCTGCAGCAGCGCGCCGGCGCGGCGAACTTGGGCGCTGCCCACCAGCTTGCCGTCCGGGATCACGGTGTCGCACTCCGATGCGAGCGCGAAGCAATTCGCTGCCCGGTTAGACCGGGCGTCACACACGGGCGCTTCCGCCGGCGAGGATAACGCCACGTCTTGCAGCAACGGTGCCAGCCCAGCGTTGAGCGCCCCCACCAGTACACTGTAGCTGGTACGCACCCCTGCACCGTCAACCACGGAGGGGGGAAGCACGACGCAGTACGTCAATTCCAGGTGGTGAAGGACGGCACGCCCACCCGTGGGCCGGCGGACGATATCCCATCCACGGCTGCGAGCGTACTCCAGGTCAATGGCATCCGCCGTCTGAAAGTGGCCCAGCGAGACCGCGGGAGGAGCCCAGGTGTACAGGCGCAGCGTAGGCGGGATCTGCTCCGCGATCGCCTGCTGGAGCAGCGCCTCGTCGTGGGCCATGTTTTCGCTGCCGGTCGCCGCCGTGGACCGGATGAAGTGCCAGGGGACACAGGTCATCCGGTGGTAGAGCGCCCGTGCGGCCGGATCAGTGAGCGCCTGCGGTGGCCTCATAGGCATGCGCGTCCATCAGGGCATCAACTTCGGACGGATCGCTCATCCGGATTACGACCATCCAGCCGGCTTCATAGGGTGAGCTGTTGACCTGCTCCGGTGCATCCAGCAGTGCCTGGTTCAACTCCACCACCTCGCCGGAAACAGGGGCATAGAGATCTGACACGGCCTTCACGGACTCGATGGAGCCGAACACGGCCCCGGCGCGGTAGCTCTTGCCCACCGCCGGGAGGTCCAGGTAGACCACGTCGCCCAGCTCATGCTGTGCGTGGTCCGAGATACCGACGGTGGCGCGGTCACCGTCCACACGCACCCACTCGTGCGTCGATGCGTAGCGAAGATTATCGGGAAGGTGCATGGCTTTGTTCGAGTGCGCCGTCAGGCTGGGGAGTTGAATTACTCAGATCAGTCGGCATTCCGTTCGGAACGCGAGGCGATGGACCAGTGAAGCATGTAAGCCGTGGGTCGGGCATCATTCAAAAGAGGCATGTCAGTCCTGGCCGAGGTAGGCCTTCCGGACTTCCGGGTTGTCGAGCAGGGCTTCGCCGGTATCGCTCAGCACCACGCGGCCCGTTTCCAACACGTAGCCTTTCTTGGCGGCGCGCAGTGCCATCCGGGCATTTTGCTCCACGAGAAGTATAGTCGTACCGCGCGCGTTGATCTCCCGGATGATGCGGAAGATCTCCTGGACCATAAACGGGGCGAGGCCCAAAGAAGGCTCATCTAACAGCAGGACGCGCGGCCGTCCCATCAGCGCGCGGCCGATCGCCAGCATCTGCTGCTCGCCCCCGGACAGCGTACCCGCCGATTGTCCGAATCGCTCCTTCAATCGGGGAAATGTGGTCAGTACCGACTCGAGGTCCGACTTGATCCCCGCGTCACGCCGCGTGTAAGCGCCCATTTCCAGGTTCTCACGCACTGAGAGATTCGCAAAAATCCGGCGCCCCTCGGGTACGTGGCAAAGGCCTAGCCGCACGATCTGGTCCGGCCGCAGCCGGCAGAGGTCCTGCCCCTCGAAGCGAATCGTGCCGTCGCGTGGCCGTAGCAATCCGGATACGGTGCGCAGCGTGGTGCTCTTGCCGGCGCCGTTTGCGCCGATAAGCGTGACAACTTCGCCGGCCTCCACTGACAGGGAGATTCCCTTTACGGCATGAATAGCGCCGTAATAGACGTTGAGGTCCTCGATCTCGAGAAGTGCCATCTAGACCGGTTCTCCCAAATAGGCTTCGATGACTTTGGGATTGCTGCGGATCTCGGCGGGCTTGCCTTCGGCGATGATCTCGCCGTAGTCGAGCACGGTGATGCGCTCGCAGATGGACATGACGAGCTGCATGTCGTGCTCGATAAGGAGGACGGCTACGTTGAACTCGGTGCGCACCCGCTCGATGAGGTGCATGAGCTCTTCCTTCTCCTGCGGGTTCATTCCGGCGGCGGGCTCGTCCAGGAGAAGCACCTTTGGCTGGGTGGCCAGGGCACGAGCGATCTCCAGGCGGCGCTGCTCCCCGTAGGGAAGGCTGGTGGAGCGCCAGTGGGCGTGATCTTGCAGCCCGAACAGCTCCAGCAACCGATAAGAGCGGGCGAGAATATCCTTTTCCGCCTGGTAATGACGGCCGGTGCGGAGTAGGGCATCCAGAAGCGTGCTCTGATTGCGCACGTGACACGCGATCCGGACATTTTCCAGCACCGTGAGGTCCGCAAACAGCCGGATGTTCTGAAACGTACGGCTGATACCACCCGCGGCGATCTGGCTGGGGGTTCGCCCGGAAATGTTCTTGCCGTCCAGGCGAATGGCGCCCGTAGTCGGCTCGTAGACCCCGGTGATCAGGTTGAAAACCGTCGTCTTCCCGGCGCCGTTGGGCCCGATTAGGCCCGCCAGTGCGCCAGGCGCCACGTTCAGCGAAACGCCGCTGACCGCCTTCAGGCCGCCGAATTGCTTGGTGCAGTTGTCAAGCTCGAGAAGGGCCACGGTAGTGTCTAGCGCTCCGACAGGATCTCGGTCAGGGGCTGTCCGTCTGCGTCAGGAAGGGATACTCCCAGAAGGCGGGCAATCGTGGGCGCCACGTCCAGATTTCGTACCCGCGGGGGATGAGCGCCCTTGCGGATGCCGGCGCCACTCGCCACGAATACGGCGTCCACCTTCGGATTGGATGCGGGGTAACCGTGAGAGCCGGTCTGCCGCGGCTGGAGAAACACTTCGTCGCCGGTGGAGTCGCCGCTGAAGGCGTAGCCGTCCTTCGCAGAGAGCATCAGGTCCGGCGACTGCGAGTCGCGGCTGGGCAGGGGAAACCCGAGAGCGGCATACTGCTCGGCCCCGAACACCTGATCCACGCCTTCGAGGCCCTCCAGCGCTTGCCGGGTCTTTGCGACCAGTTCCGGCCGGGTTTTGGATCTCGGCACGTAAATATACGCCAGACCACCTTCCGGAATACAATACGCGTCGTATTCGAGGCCCTGGATGAGTCCGCGACTCCGGAGACGCGCGTTCGGTCGGACCTGCTTGGTCACCGCCACGAAGCCATGATCGGCGACAACGAAGACGGTAGTGCTCTTCGTAAGTCCGGCGTCCTTGATGCCTTGCACGATGTCCCCGACGTATCGATCGGCGAGGGAGATGGCAGTGTGCGCTTCCGTGGTGGAGGGACCGTGGGCGTGCTGCTGTCCATCTGTGTTCAAGAGGTGCAGCAGGAGGAGGTTAGGCTTCTCCGTCTTCAGTAGGTGCACGGCGGCTTGCGACCAGACCCGGTCCCTCGCTACGGCACCCTGAGTGCGGAATGCCGCGTCGTCGGGACCCGTCAGCAAGCCGAGACCGATCAGGTCCTTTACAAGGCTCGGCGTGGCGAATTTGAGCGAATCGGGATGATCGGACAGGGAGAAGTCGAGCGTGTCCGCACCCACGGTAACCGGCCAGTCTACCTCCGCCGTCTTCAGGCCCGCCCGGTGCGCGACGTCATAAACCGTGGTGGCCCGGCAGAGCTCTGCTTTGCTCCGGCGGGGGTTGACCACCATCGGCGTCGTGGAGCCTGCCTCGATCTTGCCATTGGCCAGTACCCCGTGCTTTGCGGGGGTAACGCCCGTCACGAGCGTGGTATGGTTCGGCCAGGTAACCGAAGGGGTGCTCACCGTCATCGCGCCGGCACGCGCTCCGCTGGCGGCAAGCCCCCGGATGTTGGGCAGCGGAAGCCGGGCATCGTCCAGGTTGTAGGCGGCGCAACCGTCAATGCTGATCATCACTACGTGACGGTCTTTGCGGGCTCCGCCCCGTTGCGCACCGGCCGACGCAGCGGTAAGCGCGCAGACCCCAACCGCGAGGGCGGCCACAACACGACAGGTAAGCTTCTTGCGAACTCTCAGTTTCATCAGGGTGGACTAGCTGCCAACAGGGGGCTTCGTATCTCGCCGGCGTCCGAAGAGCCAGCCTAGCGAAAGCTCACGGGTGCCGAGGAGCCCCTGCGGGCGAGTGAGCATCAGGACGATGAGCAACAGCGCGTAGACGAACTGGCGGAACAGGTCCGGTGAAAAGTTCTTCGCAAGCTCGGGAGGCAACAGCTTCTTCAACTCGCCGACCCAGATACGCAGGACGTCCGGCGCGGCACCCAGCAGAGCGCCGCCCAATACCGCGCCCGTGATGCTGCCCATCCCTCCAAGCACCACCATCGTAACGATCTCAATGGAGCGGAGGAAGCCGAAGGTCTCCGGCTGCAAGTAGATCTCATAGTGCGCGTAGAGCGCGCCGGCAACCCCGGCGAAGAAGGCGCTCATCACGAACGCGGTCACTTTGATCCGCGTGGTCCCTACCCCCATCGCCTCCGCCGCGATCTCGTCTTCCCGAACGGAAAAGAACGCAAGGCCGTGCGTGGAGCGGAGCAGATTCCGGGAGAACAAGATTACCAGCGCGGCGGTGGAGTACACCCAGAAGAAGGTGGTGATCTGCGGAATGGTAATCCGCCCATGGTTCGTTGCGACTCCGCTGAAGCCGGCCGCCCCACCAACCGCCGGGATAGTGGTCATCGCTACGCGGATGATCTCACCGAAGCCGAGGGTCACAATGGCGAGGTAGTCTCCCCGCAGTCGAAGAGAGGGCAGTCCCACCAGGAACCCCGCGAGCCCCGCGAGAGAGCCGCCGACCAACATGGCCAGGACGAGCGTGCCTTGCTGCGCCAGAGGCGAGGCGGTGCCCAGTGGCGGTAGAAACCGGTACTGCCCGTAAACAGTGAACGCAGCGGCGGAGTATCCACCCAACGCCATGAACCCGGCGTGACCTATAGAAAACTGCCCGGTGACCCCGTTGACCAGGTTCAAGCTGACTGAAAGGATGATCGAGATGCCAACCAGCATCACGATCCGGAAGTAGTAGGGATTGAAGTGCCTCCGATCGCTCAGGTAGCCCCCCAGGGCAAACAGTACGCCTCCAATCACCAACGCCAGGGCCAGTTTGCCGATCCAACTCCGGAACAGGGGCATCTCAGACCTTCTCCACGGTGGATCGACCCATGATCCCCGACGGCCGGAAAATGAGCACCAGGATCAGGAGCACAAAGGCGATGGCGTCGCGGGTCTTACTGATGGGATCAGGCGCGGCAGCGACAAACGTTTCGGCGATACCCATGAGCAACCCACCCACCAGCGCCCCGGGGATGCTGCCGATCCCTCCCACTACCGCCGCCACAAAGGCTTTGAGGCCGGGCATCACGCCGATCAGCGGAGCAATGCGAACATTAGTAAGCGCAGAGACGATGAGTCCTGCCGCACCGGCCAAGGCGGAGCCGAGACCAAAGGTGAAACCGATCACCAGGTTGGAATTGACGCCCATTAACGCAGCGGCTTCACGGTCCCACGCCACCGCTCGCATCGCCTTCCCGATCTTGGTGCCGACTACGATGTACCAGAGCGCCGACATCAGGATCACCGAGGCCAGCAGGATCCAGAGGTAACTCGTGCTGATGGTGGCGCCTAGGAACTGGAGATTCTGGTTCGGGAAGAGGGTGGGGAAGAAACGCGGATTGGCGCCCCAGAACATCTGTGCAATTGCTTCGATGAGCAGTGAGATGCCGATGGCGGTAATCAGCGCGGTGATGCGCGGTGCTGTCCGAAGCGGGCGGTACGCCAGGCGCTCGATGACCATGCCGATGAGGGCACAGATGAACATCGTGAGCAGGAATACACCCGCAAAGCCGAGGGGGGTGCCCGCCGCCGCAAAGCCGATCCGCTCCGAAAGGGTGAGCCCAACATAGGCGCCCACCATATAGACATCCCCGTGGGCAAAGTTGATCAGCCGGAGGACGCCGTACACCATCGTGTAGCCGACGGCGATTAGTGCGTAAACCGCGCCAATCTGCAGCCCGATGATCAGGTTCTGAAGGATATTCTGCATTCAGACGTGGGGAGCGTTAAGCGCCAGGCGTTAAGACGCGACGCAGACCTGAGGTTCAAATCGGCTCTCCCTTCCCTGCAAGAGAAGGGAGTCGCGGCATTAGTCCCTACGGCTGAACCGTTTCGACGAACTTGTAGCCCTTCCCTTTAATCTGGAGCACCACGGCCGGCTTTTTCGCGTTGCGGTTCTCGTCCAGGGTGATGGTGCCGGTTACACCCGCAAAGTCCTTGGTCTGCGCAATCGCATCGCGAAGGGCGGCGGAGTCGGTGCTGCCTGCGCGCTTGATCGAGTCCGCGAGGATCTTAGCGGTATCGTAACCAAGCGCAGCCATGGCGTCCGGCGTGCGGTCGCTGTACTTCGCCTTGAACTTCTTGATGAACTCCTGGACGGCGGGCTCGGTGCTCTCCGGCGAGTAGTGGTTGCTGAAATAGCAGCCTTCCAATGCTGTTCCGGCGCTCTTGAAGAGCTCTGGGGAGTCCCAACCATCGCCGCCGAGCAGGGGCACCTTGATGCCCATATCGCGTGCCTGCCGCCCGATGGTGCCGACTTCGTTGTAGTAGCCGGGAACGAAGACCACGTCCGGATTAGCCTGCTTGAAGGTGCCGAGCTGCGCGTTAAAATTGATGTCGCCGTTGGAGTAAGACTGCTCTGCTACGATCTTGCCGCCGCCCTGTGTGAAGGTCTCTTTGAAGCTCTTCGAGAGGCCGGTGCTGTAGTCTGACTTCACGTCTGTCAGGATGGCAGCCGTTTTCGCCTTCAATGTGTTCGCTGCGAACTTCGCCATCACGGCGCCCTGGAACGGATCGATGAAGCAGATACGGAAGATGTGGTCACCCACCTGCGTCACCTGCTCATTGGTGGACGCGGTGGAGATCATCGGGATCTTCTCCTTCTGGCAGATCGGCGCCGCGGCCAGACTGTTGGAGCTCGCCACCTCACCGATGACCGCCACCACCTGGTTCTGGGTGATCAGCTTGGTAACCACGGACGCCGCCTGATCCGGCTTGCCCTGGTCGTCTTCGGTGTGAATCTCTAGAGTCCGGCCGAGCGGCGGAGTCTGGTTGATCTCTTCCAGCGCCAGGTCGATGCCTTCTTTGGTCGAGTTACCGAACGTGGCGGTGTTACCAGTCATATCTCCGTAGTAGCCCACGGCGATCGGTCCGGAACCTGACTGACTACCACCCGACGTGCCGGAGCCGCCGCCGCTACCGCCGCAACCTGCAACCGCGAGTACAGACGCGGCCAATCCGATCCCAAGTAGCAGTCTACGCATCGTGTCTGGTCTCTCCCGTTCGGGCGTCGAGCAATTGAGCGGCGGCGTGCAGGTGCTGGTCGGTGGTGCCGCAGCAACCTGCGATGAGCGAGGCGCCCGCCTCCCGGAACTGTATCGCGGCTCGCGCAAACGCGTCCGGCTGGAGGCGATAGCAAGCCAGCCCATCCTCCCACTCCGGCAATCCCGCGTTCGGCCGCGCCAGCACGGGAGCTAACCCTGCCGCGGCGAGACGTCTCACGGCCCCAAGCATCATCTCGGGGCCGAAGCCGCAGTTCACTCCTATAGCGGCGGCGCCGGAACGCACAAAGCACTCGCCCGCGGCTTCGGCGGGCGTGCCGTCCAATAGATTTCCGTCCATGCCCGGGGTGAACGAGGCCATTACCCAGGCCCCGGTTTCCACGGCGGCGCGGATGGCGGCCGTGCCTTCGGCCAGGCTCAGGATCGTCTCTACCACCAGACCACTCACGCCGTGGCGCACCAGCGCCTCACACTGTTCGGCATAAGCGGCGCCCCACCCATCTGGATCACCGCCGGCGGGTCCGACACATCCAACGACTGCAGCATCTCCGGCCGCGTTCTGCGCACACCGTACCGCGGCCGCGGCGATCTGCTCCACCTCGCCCTCCAGCCCGCTCGCTGCCAGTCGCACCCGGTTGCCGCCGAAGGTGTTGGTCTGGATCCAGCGGGCGCCTGCGGCTACATGTAAGCGGTGGATTGCCGACACAGTCTCGGGCCGCTCCAGATTCCACCGCTCCGGTGCTAGGCCTACGGGAAGGCCGCGAGCCTGTAGGGCGGTACCCATCGCGGCGTCGCCGAGAACGGTCGTACCAGAGAGTAAAAATGAGGGCGGGAGCGGCATTGGTTTTGGAACGAGCGCCCGGCACGGACCATCCCGCAAATCGAAGGCGGTATCCGTTGCGGTCTCGTTATCCCGCGACACCGCCGCTTTTCCACGACGTTAGGCGTGGATGGCGGGGGCTCCTGCACATCACGGCCACCTGGAGCATTTTTGACTGCGATGCCGTTGCTTCGAGCGCGTCGGTCGGGATCCGCATGAAGATTCTCGCTATCAGTAACTTCTTTCCGCCGTATCACGCGGGAGGCTACGGTCTCCTCTGTTACCGGCTTGTCAGTGGACTCCAGCAGCGCGGGCACGAGGTCACCGTGTTGACGACCGACCCGCGGGATTT